>FWPU01005268.1_pt1 | contig 28399 bp, 33 predicted proteins | sample 2228361 | NCBI WGS metagenome assembly FWPU01 (sample SAMEA103939777, study PRJEB20133) | metagenome
CCCTTGAGGGGAGGGGGTAGGGGGAGGGAGCGCTAAGGAAGCTTTTTGGTGTTCGGCAACAGCCTCTCTACAGACAATACAAGAACAGCCCAGGGTTGACTTTGTATGCAAGAAGAATTAATTTACTACAGAATTTTGAAAATGGCTTGACAAACAAATTATAATAAATCCCACAGGAGGTGCGTACCATGGTAAGAATTGGCGACAAGGCGCCACAATTTGAAGAGATGGCTTACGTAAATGGGACGATGAAGAAGATAAAGCTCTCGGACTACAATGGCAAGTGGGTAGTACTTTTCTTTTATCCACTGGACTTCACCTTCATCTGCCCCACTGAGATAGAAGGCTTTGCCAGACTTTCTAAGGAATTTGAAAAGCTGGGGGCAGTGGTAATCGGTGCAAGCACCGATAGTGAGTACTCCCATAAGGCCTGGTTTGAGACGGATGGCCGCCTGAAGGAAGTATCCTATCCCGTCCTGGCAGACACCGCTCACAGGGTAAGCCGCTCCTACGGGGTATTAAAAGAGGATAAAGGGGTGGCCTACCGTGGGACGTTCATTATCGACCCACAGGGCGTGGTACGCTACATGGTAATATCGGACCTCAGCGTTGGGAGGAGCGTAAAAGAAACCTTAAGAGCACTTCAGGCCCTGCAGACCGGGGAGTTGTGTCCAGTAGAGTGGGCCCCAGGGCAAAAGACCCTTGGCAAGGCATAAGGAAAACCACACTGGGTTGGACATTTCGCTCTTTTCAGGAGGGTAAACATGAGGTCAACAAAAAAGTACGTAGGGACGTTGTTGGTAATGATTATCACTATGCTCATCGTCCCTCGCCCGGTCCATACGCAGGAGCCGGCAAAGAAGGTCTCCAGCTATGCCCCCGTAGACATAAAAGAAGATTTTGCAGCTACCATGGCACGTATGAAGGCTGCAAAGCCTGAGGTGATGAAGCGACACATGGATTTGCTCAACGAACGCTATGACCTGAGCGACCGCCCCTCCAAAGAGGTAACGATGTCCCGCGGGAAACCTATCCAGGAAGGCGTAAGGGTCAAACTCCCGAAGGATGTAACATGGGAGCAACTCTTGCAGATGAGTCCAGAGGAAATCCGTGAGAAGGACCTATTCCCGGCGGGCTTCATGCCCCTTCCTCACCCCAACCACTCAGAAGGCGGGATGCTCTTCCCCAAGTTCCACATAGAGGAGATCAAAAAACAGGAAGGGCGAGACCTTACACGTTTTGACCTGGACTTTGATTTACCAGACCACTTCTTGCCGGAGTTCCCTCCTCCAATTTACCTCACTACACGACCTGACCTGGGCGACGTCTCTCAGGGAAAACTTGTAACCCTTGATAACTACTACGAGTTATTTAACGGGATACTGAATCCCAAACAGCTTGAGGGCCTGCGTCTATTGGTGACCCCCTTCCCGCAACAGCAATTTAACGCCACGGAAGACCGCCGTTCAGAGCGTCCGAGCCGTGGGGTTGCCTGCCTTGACTGCCATGTGAATGGGCATACCAACGCCGGTACCCACCTCGTGGGAGATATCCGCCCCCAGGAGTTCCGCCACCGCATTGACACCCCTTCCTTACGTGGTGTAAACATTCAGCGCCTGTTTGGCTCACAACGGGCACTGAGAAGCATAGAGGACTTCACGGAGTTTGAGCAGCGCGGCGCTTACTTTGATGGTGATCCGGTGATTGCAACAAAAAAGGGTGTCAATATCCTGGAGCGGGGCAGTCAGGTGCACTTCATGGCAGAGGTACAGGAACTCTTTGACTTCCCACCGGCCCCCAAGCTTGGCGTTTACGGCATGCTGGACCCAAAAAAGGCCACCGAGTCCGAGATGCGGGGTCGGGTCCTATTCTTTGGCAAGGCCGGTTGCGGCTTTTGCCATCAGCCTCCTTACTACACAGACAATCAGATGCATAACCTCAGGGTTGAACGTTTCTATAAACCACGCATGATTAATGGGATGACGGCCTCGGCCGATGGCCCCATAAAGACCTTCCCCCTCCGCGGCATCAAGGACTCGCCACCGTATCTCCACGATGGCCGACTACTGACACTTGATGACGCCGTAGAGTTCTTCAACCTCATCCTTGAGCTTAAACTGACTGAGCAAGAGAAAAAGGATCTAGTGGCATTTTTGCGTCAGCTCTAACCCTTGAAAGGACAAGTTTCATGGATATGTACAAGACACTACAATTTCTTTCCCTCCCGGTAGCCTTTCTTTTTATTGCCCCTACTATCACCAAAGGTGATGCCCAGCGGTGCGTCATCATCAAGACGGACGGAGGGCAGAAGATAAAGGCACCACTGGGCCTCCCAGACCTGGAAGTGCCCGAGGACAACCCCATGACCCCAGAGAAGGTAGCCCTCGGACAGAAACTTTACTTTGATAAAAGGCTTTCCCTGGATGACACCGTTAGCTGTGCCACCTGCCACGACCTCAGGCTTGGTGGTGGCGATGGAAGACCGGTATCCACAGGAATAAAGGGGCAAAAGGGTGGCAGAAGCGCCCCTCCTACTATTAATGCCGCTTACTTTGGCGTACAATTCTGGGATGGGCGTGCTCCGAGCCTGGAGGAACAGGCCAAGGGGCCTATCGTAAATCCTATTGAGATGGGAATGCCCTCCCATGAAGTGGCTGTAGAAAAACTTAAGGGCGTGGAAGAGTACAGAAAGGCTTTCCAAGAGGTGTTCAAAGGTTTGATATTCGGCGGTGAGATTACCATTGATAACATCGCAAAGGCCATCGCCGCTTATGAGAGGACGTTACTCTCTGGCAACTCCCCCTTTGACCGCTACATGTACGGGGGCGAGAAAGAGGCCCTTAACCTCTTGGCAAAGATGGGACTGGAGGTGTTCCGTGGCAAGGGGGCTTGCGCTGTCTGCCATACTATCGGGCCAGATAGTGCCCTATTCACAGATAATAACTTCCATAACCTTGGAGTTGGCATGGATAAGCCCAATCCAGATTTGGGCCGCTACAACGTAACGAAACAGGAAAAGGACAAGGGGGCCTTCAAGACACCTAATCTCCGTAATATTGCACTGACCGGACCGTACATGCATGATGGCAGTGAACCTAACCTGGAAGCAGTAGTAGAGTTCTACGATAAAGGTGGCAAGCCCAACCCCAACCTCTCTAACCTCATAAGGCCCCTGAATCTCACGAACGTAGAGAAGATGGCCCTGGTAGAATTCCTTAAGACGCTAACCAGTAGCGACATCCCTGAATTTTAAGATGTAGCCGCAGGTCATGCCTGAGGCAGATTTGCCTCTGGCGAACTTTAGCCTGCGCAAGTGGGATACGCAACCTGGAGGTTGCGGCTACCAAAACTTACTTAGAAAAGGAAAGACACAGATAATGAGATGGCTCTTTTCCGTTGCCCTTTTCTTTTGGTCGCTCCTCTCTACAGTCCATGCCCAGGAGATATATGAGATAAAAGGGCCACTCGGCCTTCCCGATCTGGAGACACCAGAAGATAATCCCCAAACCCCTGAAAAAATAGCCCTGGGGAAACGATTGTACTTTGACCCGAGGCTCTCGGCAGACGATACCATTAGCTGTGCCACCTGTCACAACCCTGACAAGGGCTTTGCTGATGGGGAACCTGTATCCACAGGGATAAAGGGCCAGAAGGGGGGAAGGAATGCCCCCTCTGTGCTAAACGCCGCTTACTACAGGGTGCAGTTCTGGGACGGCCGAGCCCTGAGCCTGGAAGAACAGGCCAAAGGCCCAATCGTGAACCCGATAGAGATGGGCATGCCCTCCCATCAGGCAGTCGTAGAAAAACTGAAAGGGATAAAAGAATATCAGGAGGCCTTCCAGAAGGTCTTCGCCAAGGAGGGGATCACAATAGATAACATAGCCAGGGCCATCGCCTCCTTTGAGAGGACAATAATCGCAGGTAATTCTCCATTTGACAGATACTTCTTCAAGGGAGACAAAAACGCCATGAGCCAGGCCGCTATAAGGGGTATGGAAATCTTCAAGGAAAAAGGAAAATGCACCTTATGCCATCCCTTTACCCCGGACAGGGCACTGTTTACTGATAACGGATTCCACAACATTGGGGTAGGGATGGATAAACCAAATCCGGACCTGGGCCGCTATTCAGTGGTAGAGGGCCCTGCTAAGACAGAAAGCCTCAAAGGGGCCTTCAAGACACCCACGTTAAGGAACGTAATACTGACCGCCCCTTATATGCACGACGGGAGCCAGAAGACCCTGGAAGAAGTGGTAGACTTTTACAATAAGGGCGGACACCCCAACCCTTACCTTGACCCCCAGATAAAACCCCTTAACCTCACCGAGCAGGAAGAATCAGACCTAGTGGAATTCATGAAGGCTCTGACCAGCGATGAACTGCCAAAGGGCTAGAATTCCAGCCCTAATTACCCCCCTTCCTCTTCCAGCCAAGGAGCATGTCCGTATATTCGCCGTGGCTCCAGAAGCTGTAGGCCTCATGCCTTATGCCCAGCCTTTTTTCTATCTCTGAAAGACGGCGGAGGCGGCTTGCCTCTGTCTTTATCTTTGTTAGCCAGCGATCCTGGGCCCACTCCCAGTAGCCATATATCGGGCTATACACTGCCCCATGGGCCTTGGCCTTGTAGATGGCATCGGTGATATCCACGAGGAGTTCATAGGTGAGCCTCTCTATCTCAGAGATATTGTACTTTCTGGTGTGTCCACCTGGCAGGAGGCTAAAGTTGTGATGCCCCGTCCAGTCCGGGGCGAGGTCCTGGGGCATGGGGTCAAGGAGACCCTCTTTGAGGAGGTCCACTACAATGGCCATGGCCTCACGGTATTTTGTGAAGCTCAGCTTCACCGCCTCGTCCATGGCCTCAAGCTGGTCACGTGCAAACCTCGGGGAGTGACAGCCCTGGCATGCCCTCACCCACCATTCCCTTATCTCCCTGTATCTTGGGGCACCCCTATCTACTAATGAGGTGCCCATGAAGGTGTAAGCAGTGGAGGTCCTCCTGACGTTGTGCTCCCCCTGGTGCATGTGGCAGTAGGCGCAGGTGGGGGCCTTGTAATTTTTAGCAACAAGGGGCTGAGAGAAATCCCACTCGTGGGCCTCACCCTGGTACATCATCCCATGATAGGACTGCATGTACATCTCATACTCATACTGTTCCGGACCTGAATGGCACACGCCACAACTGGTAGACCGACGGGCCTCCTTTACCGAGAACTCATGCCTCGTGTGGCAACCATCGCACTGGTTCTCAGCAATGGCATGACACGTGAGGCAGGCAGAGACCTCTTCCGCAGGCTTCTCTAAGTAACAACCGTCCTCAAGAAGGTCCAGACTATAGGCATGGGCATGAGAACCCCTACCACCGTCCCTGTGCCCCGCCAGTTGCTGGGGATGGCACTCCCCGCAGGTATTGTAAGAGGGCATAATCAGCCTCTCATGGTCAGTCCCATGGCACCTCTCGCATCCTACCTCCTCCTTCCCCTCCCTCGGGGAGCCATGTCTGCTCCTTTTCCACTGGGTCACTAGTTGAGGGTTCTCCACCGTGTGGCAGACAACGCACTCGTGACCGGTGTATTGCCCCGTTACCGCACTCTTGGGATGAAGGGCAGGACTATTGTAGTAATATTCAGGGTCATACCATCTTACCATTGGGAGGAATTGAAAGAGCTGCCCGTATTTGCCCCTTCCAGGGAGGAGTTCTTCGGGACCAGTGTAGTAGGCAGAGAGCCCACCACTATGATAGACGTCCCCCGAATCGTCCGGCCCCGACTTCTCCATCCTTAATGTGGCCATCTCTTCCTGAAAGGGCCTCTTTTCCTGCGCTGTGGCAACAGCATAAGCACCGCCATCGTAATACCCTACGGGATTTAAGTACAAATAAACAGACAGACATCCTGCCAGAATAAGAACTGTAGGCATAGTTTTTCCCCTCCTTAAACCTGCCCACCTTCAGCCCTGAGAGGGGGCTGTCGAAAAGGGATTCAGGCGTGGGTTTGTTTGAGACTACTAGTAGGGTCTCTCTGTCTCTAAAGAAGAAGTTAAATCCGCCCCGTCATGGTTGAGGGGTGGCATTCTCGTTTTATGTCTGGCCCCAGGGCCAGGCATACCCCTGCTGACCACTAGCCAGCAGGCGACGAGGCGGATTAAGCTTCTCTGTTAACTCTAATACCAACAAGACTTTAAAGTCCGCCCCACCTATAGGTGAGGGGTGGCATTCTCATTAAGTCTGGCTTTCAGGGCCAGGCATATCCTGCTGACCACGAGCCAGCAGGTCGGTGGGGCGGACTAGGTCTATTTTCTCTGTCCTCCAAAAAATCCTTGACTTTTTAAGGAATGATGGTTTATGGTGTTGGACCCGCCTCGTCTGAGATACTTCGGCCAAATAGGCCGAAGTGAGGGGTGGCATTCTCCAGTTTCTACGCCTCCAGCCCCCGAGGCTGAGGCGCATCCTGCTGACCATGAGCCAGCAGACAGACGAGGCGGGCTATATTCCCTCAAGTCTCTTCCTCTTTTCCTGAGCCAGAAATTCCTTATCCTCTTTCTTCTTTCCCCTGGGCAGTTTCCACCTGACGTCAACATACTCCATCTGCTTTAGACTCTTCCCCTCGGCCTTAATGACACCGAGGAGATTTTTCAGTTTCTGCTCGTCAGAAAGTTCATCCACATGCCCACAAAGGGAAGGGCATCCCCACTTAATGGCTACCCCACCCTTGGTCCAAATGGTAATATCACTCCCGCCATGACTCCTGCCCCAGCCTACATCGGTAACATCCACAGACCTCAGGTCCGTCAGCTTGTGCAACCCGTTCTTCTTCAAAAAGCCGATAAGTTCTATTCCGGCCAGTACCCCCTTGTCTTCCAACCTCTTCCCTGCCTCAGGAGCAATCCTTAATCTCCTGGATTCTATATACGGAGTCTGCTCCTGGTCGCGTGGCCACGAAAAATGCGTTTGAGGTAGCACCATGCCCTCTTCATCCAGTAGATAGAAGGTATCTTCCCTCTTAAATACCGCTACAGCCTGCCTCAGTTCCAGATGTACCTTCAATCTGTCAGGAAACTCTCTCCTTACAGAAAAAACTTTCTTGACCCACGGTATTTCTTCCAACTTCCAGGCCACTTCTCGTGTAAGCCTCTTATCAAAGAGTCCCCGGCCTACTATCCCGCGGGCATCTTTTACCTCCTTCAGAAGACTTTCTTTAGCCGCATCCTCGGGGTGGATTACAAATATAACCTCCTTTACCTTAAAGTCCTCCAGGACAGTCAGGTGGCTCCACCCCTCGTAAACGCCCCAGGCGAGAAGGCCGACTACAACCACCGCAACAGGCACTATAAAATAATAAGCGCTTAAGACCCTCCGAAGCCTCTTTTCCTGTACCTGGGCCTTGTCGCCGTTATCGCCGTTTTTTCCCTTCGCTTTCATCTATACTGCCTTATTCCTGCACAGTGCCAATTCTGCTATCCTGCTGCAGAGTTGTGAGAAAGTCATTCCCGTTGCCTGAGCGGCCTTGGGCAGCAGACTCCTCTCAGTAAAACCCGGGATGGTGTTCACTTCTAGAAGATAAAGCTCACCCAGTTCGTCGCACATCATGTCCACCCTGTAGAAATCGCTGCACCCGAGGGTCTTATGGGCTTTAAGGGCAATCTCCTGGGCCCTCTGGTATACACCGCCTGGAAGTCCAGGACACAGGATATAACGCGTGTTAGTATCCTTATACTTTGCCTCAAAATCGTAAAACTCCCTGGAAGGTCTTATCTCTATTACGGGGAGCGCCTCCTCCCCAACGATTCCCACTGTGAGCTCACGGCCCGCTATATACTCCTCCAGAAGTACCGTATCGTCGTAACGGAAGGCAGTTTCCAGGGCAGGGATAAGGCCCTCGATGACCTTTACAACGGACACCCCTACGCTTGAACCGTTGCGGGCAGGCTTCACCACCAGGGGAAAGGATAATCTACCAAGCCTGCCTATTATGTATTCCGGCCGAAGCGATTCATTGCGCGTGAGGACCAGGAAATCGGGGGTAGATAGCCCCTCAGTCCCGAAGGCCTTCTTGGACTCTACCTTATCCATAGCCCTCTTGCTGGCCTTTACGCCTGAACCTGTATAGGGAATACCCTTCTTCTCCAGTAGAGATTGAATCCCTCCATCTTCTCCAAAATAGCCGTGCAGGGCAACAAAGGCCAGGTCAATATCCCAGCGGTCGAGTTCCTCCACCTTTGTATCGTTTACCATGATAGGAATCACGGAATAGCCTGCCTCCCTGAGTCCTTTTGCCACTGCCTGGCCGGAGCGCAGAGATACCTCCCTCTCGGTGGAGATTCCTCCCATCAAGACGGCCACTCTCACCCCAGCCCGTCCTTGGTCTTTTGCCTGCGTTGGGGCGTTAACAACTCCTACTTCAAGACCATTTGCCGTAGCGAAAGAGGCTACCATACCTTTATCTCCAGTTCCAACCAAACGCCGAACTGTTTTTTCACTACTTCTCGTACCTTCTGGATAAGCTCAAGAATATGGACTGCCGTAGCACTACTCCAGTTTATTATAAAGTTGGCATGTTTTCTGGAGACCTTGGCACCGCCAACCTTAAGCCCCTTCAGGCCGGACTGGTCTATAAGGGCGCCTGCACTCTGCCCCGATGGGTTCTTGAAAACGCATCCGGCACTCTTTGAGGAAAGAGGCTGAGTCCTCTTCTTCTCCTCGTAAACCTCCCTCATCTGCCGGAAGATTTCTTCCCTGGAACACTTTTCCAGTCTGAAGCTCGCCCCCAGGATGATCTCCTCCTCTAGTCCGGCATTCCTGTATTGAAAATCCAACTCATTCTTCTTGTAGTGATGCAGTGTACCGTCGTATCCGACCGTGGACACTTCCTCAATCCAGCGCTCTATGGCCTCGTAGCGGCCACCAGCATTCATGGCCACAGCACCCCCCACACTACCGGGGATACCCACCAGAACCTCTAGCCCTTTTAGCCCCCACTCCGTAGTCCTGTGAATAAGCCTAGGAAGGCTTACCCCCGCTTCTGCCACCACAAGCTCGTCCCTCCGCTCAATCTTGTTGAAAGCACCTGTCGGGATATGCACCACCAAGCCTTCTACACCACTATCTCTAACCAGTATGTTACTCCCCTTGCCGAGTACAAATATCTTGAGCCCCTGACTCTTCCCGTAATCAAGGACCTCCTGAAGCTCCTCCTGGTTGGTAGTCTCAGCATACATTGTAGCGGCCCCCCCTTCCTTAAAAGTGGTATATCCTTTCAGACACTGCCGGCGCTTAATCCTGTCTATAAGGGCATTAGCCATGGTTATGTCCATTTCTCAAGAGAGAAACTAGCTCCACCCCTACTCGCCACACGTCCCCGGCCCCCATGGTCATAACTACATCCCCTTCCCTGAGTCGCGGGTATACCTCGTTTGCCACACTTTTTAAGCCGGACACGTAAAGGGCCTTGACCTCCTCCTTTTGCGCCTCTCGCAGAAGGTCAACAGAACTAACCGATTCCATGTCCTCCTTGCTATCCCTGGCAGGATAAATATCCGTAAAGACTACCTCGTCTGCCTCTCTGAAGGCCCTGGCAAACTTATTGAGAAAGAATCTGGTACGGGTATGCTGATGGGGCTGGAAGATGCACCACAGCCTCCTTCCAGGGAAATATTCCCTGGCCGCCCTCAACGTCACGCTTACCTCGGTCGGATGATGGCCATAGTCATCCACCACCGTCACCCCGCGCACGGTATCAAGCATCTGGAACCTGCGGTTTGCCCCACGGAATGCACTCAAAGACCTTTGCATATCCTCCCTCTTTAACCCGGCCCAATGCCCCACGGCCATGGCCGCCAGGGCATTCATGACATTGTGTCTGCCAGGCACCTTCAGGATAAAATCTCCATAATAGTCCCCCTTATAATAGACCTTAAAGGAGCTAAGCCCATCCTGGAATACATGAGACGTTGCCCTCCAGGTGGGTGACCCTGGCGCCGGGGACCGAGAAATAACACCAAAGGCATCCGTGGAAAAAGTTTCTATATTGCATTGCGTGCCCTGTATGGCCTCCATGATATTCTTGTCCCCATGGGCTACCACCAGCAAACCCTCCTTGGATACCCCATGGGCGAAATTCTTAAAGGCCTCAATCACCCCACCGAGATCCTTATAGTAATCCAGGTGGTCTTCCTCTATGTTGGTAATGACCCCCACCCGGGGTTGCAAGTGCAGGAAAGACCTATCGTACTCGCAGGCCTCTACCACAAAATACTTACCCCCACCCAGACTGGAATTACCTCCCAATCCTGGCACCTCACCCCCTATCACAAAGCTGGGGTCTTTCCCCGCCTCCTTAAAGAGGGTAGCTATCATGGCAGTAGTGGTGGTCTTCCCATGCGTGCCACTTACGGCAATTCCTACCCTCTCTCTCATTAACGAGCCCAACACCTGGGCATACTTAATAACCTGCAGGCCGAACCCCTTTGCCCTTTTCAGGTCTGGATTGTCCTCCTGTACAGCAGCCGAGATTACGACTAATTTGGCTTGAGGGCTCAGCCAGGACCCGTCCTGCCTCAGAGTTATCTTGGCTCCTAGCTGCTCCAGGTGAATAAGAGACGGGAAAGGCTGTACATCGGAACCATGCACTATGCACCCACCCTTCATAAGCACCTTGGCTATACCGCTCATACCGGCGCCACCAATCCCTATCAGATAGACCAAAGACCCCTTCAACGCCGACAATACACCAGCCTCTAAGACACCTGCGGTGATAAACTCTGACATTCCCTTTTCCTTTTTTGACGCCCGTCCGCCAGAGACGAAGACCGCCTGCCACCCCCAAGCAGTTCCAACATGCACTTTATAACTTCCTGCGTAGCAGAAGGTTTACCCATGGACTTTGAGGCACGACGCATCTTCTGAAGCCTCCCCCTATCCGTAAGGATCTCCAGGAGCAATCTCGCCAGCCCCTGAACCGTGAGACCCTGCTCTTCTACCACCACTGCTGCCCCCTTATCGGCAAGTTCCTTTGCATTGCAACACTGATGTCCGTCTGCGCTATAAGGATAAGGCACCAGCACGGCAGGGATTCCCCACGCAGTAATCTCTGCCAGGGTAGTTGCCCCTGCCCTGGAGATAACCAGGTCGGCGGAAGAATAGGCCAGACTCATATCCTCTAGAAAATCAAACACACCGTCTTCCAAACCCAGTCCCTTGTAGGCCTCCCTCACCCTCTCGTAATCCTCTCTCCCTGTGGAATGAATAACCCGTAGCCCTGGCAATTTCTTCTTCAGCAGAGGGAGGATCTCTATCACCACGCTATTGATAACCCTTGCCCCCTGGCTCCCTCCCAGTATCAGAAGGGTGGGTCCCATGGTGGCACTGCCATGGGCGTTGGCGGATTTGCCAGTCTTTTTAGTGAACCTGCCATTAGAATTCGTACCTAAAGTCTTTCTACGCCGTCTGAGCGTACCCAGGGCTGCCTCTCGCAGAGGTGTGCCGGTAAAGCGGAGCTTATCCCTACAAGAAGAAGAGAGCCACTGCCCTGAGGCTGCCCAACTACACAGCACACCATTTGCCAGTGGGGCGAGAACCCTGGTCGTCTTCCCCGGCACCGCATTCTGCTCCAGCAAGAGGATCGGCACCTTCCGGAAAAAGGCGCACACCACTGGAACCAGAGAGGCATAACCTCCAAGCCCGAAAACCACGTCCGGTTTAAGCTCTCTCCAGTACCAGAGGCATCTGATAAAACTCATCAAAAAGCCGATAAGAAATACCATCATGCCAATTAAAGAATCCTTCCAGGCCCTGGCCTTCGTCTTAAAGAATTTAAAACCCTTCCCTTCCAGACATCTCTCTTCTACGGCATTACCTGTGCTGACAAAATATATCTCTGCCTCTGGATAGCGCACCTTAATTCCTTCGGCAACGGCCAGGCCAGCCATAATATGGCCACCCGTCCCACCTCCAGCAAAAACAATCCTCAAGAAACCCTCCCCGTTCTTTTGCCACCAAGTCCGCCTAAGGCAGAAATGGTCGACGCCTGTGGTGTCGTCACCCTTCCCAGAAGCAGACCAGGTCTCCAGGAAGACCTCCCCTCGGGACGCCAGACAACACCACCGTCTTCTTTCTCCTGGCAATGTTTGGACACATTTAATAATAAACCCACTGCTGACATAGATAGCAGTAGGGAAGAACCTCCGGAGCTAATAAAGGGGAGCGGTATCCCCTTAGTTGGTACACAACCCAGTACAACTGCCATATTAAAGGCTGCTTGGTAGCAGAGCATAAGGGTTATCCCCAGGGCAAGGATATGCCCAAAAGGTTCGGTTGCCCTCAATGAAACCCTCAGTCCTTGCCACGCCAGAAGGGCAAAGAGTAAGACTACGGAAAAAGTACCCGCAAAGCCCAGTTCCTCCCCGAGGATGGCAAAGATAAAATCGCCACTGCATTCGGGAAGGAAGAGGAGTTTTTGATGGCCCTTTCCCAATCCGTCTCCAAAAAGCCCGCCTGAACCCAGGGCTATCCAGGATTGAATGATGTGGTAGCCTGCCCCCGAGGCATCGTTCCATGGGTCTAAAAAGGCCAGGACCCTCGCCTTCCTGTAGGAGGCCTGATAGATGAGGAACAAGAGTACCGGTATAAGAGCTGCACAAGCGGCGCCAACATAGACCAACCTGCTTCCGGCCGCCACCAAAAGCATCATGCCCAGGGCAGCCAGGAATCCAGCCGTACCAAAATCCGGTTCAAGGACAGTAAGAACGGTAAAGGACATCACAACCAGTAAGGGTAACAAAAAACCCCTTATGAATTCTTTCATCCTCCCTTGATAACGAGAGGCCCAACTCGCCATGAACATCACAAGGGCCAGTTTGGCAAACTCAGAGGGCTGAAACCCCATCATTGGCCCCAACCTTATCCATCTCCTGGCCCCGTTCTGGAGCGTCCCAATGCCTGGAACAAGCACCAGTACAAGCCCGCAAATGGCCAGGGCAAGCCACACGTACCAAAAAGGTTCCAATCTCTTGTAATCAAAACGGGTGAGCCCTACCATGGCACCTACACCCAATCCAAGGGCAATCATATGCCTCAGGAGTGCTGAAGAATTACCCCTCAGTCCAAGGGAACTTACCCAATCAGAACTGTACACCATCACTACTCCCATCCCGAGGAGGCAACCCGTTAACACAAGCATCATGCTTCCTGGCTCCGGTAGCCTTATCACCTTATACATACGACGCTACTACTCCTGAAAATCAGAAGTCCCAAAAAACCTAAGATGGCTGCCAGTATCCAGAGCCTTACTGTTATCTTGGTCTCTGGCCAGCCCATGAACTGAAAATGGTGATGCAGAGGGGCACAGTAAAAAACCCTCTTGCCAGATAGTTTAAACACGACTACCTGTAGAAAGACCGAAAAGGCCTCCAGCATGAAGATCATCCCGACCAGTACGAAAAAAAATTCCTGTTTGAGCAGGAGGGCGATCACTGCCAGCAAGCCCCCCACACTCAGGGAGCCTACATCCCCCATAAAGGTCTGTGCCGGAAACCCGTTGTACCACAGGAAGCCTAACCCTGAACCGACCAGGGCGGCACAGAATACGCTAAGCTCCTTTGCCCCGGAGATACAGTTAACTCCACAAAAAAGGCTCGCCTCTCTGTCTCCAGCCGCGTAGGCAACAAGACCAAGCACCAGGCTAGCCATTATCGTACAGCCTATGGCAAGGCCGTCTAGTCCATCCGTAAGGTTCACTGCGTTTGAACTCCAGGCCACGTAAAACATAGCTAACACCACGTACAGGTATCCAAGCTCTATGTCCCCTTTCCAGAAAGGCAAGGTGATGGCTGTACCCAGTCCCGAACCTTTGAGGTGGTGATAGATGGCTATGCCCAAGATCAGGCCCAATGCCAGTTGTAGGATCAGTTTGGTCTTATCGCTCATGCCGAAAGAGTCTTTCACAGTGAGCTTCAGATAGTCATCCACAAAACCTACCGCACCAAGCCATACGGCCGTCAGAAACAGGAGCCCTATGGAGTACTCCCTAAGGTCACACCACAGGGCCGCGGAGAGAAAAAGGGCAAGGAGTATTATTATCCCTCCCATAGTGGGGGTATTCTTTTTGTACGAATGGAGGTCGCGAAGGAATTCGGAATGGGTCTTGGACGTATCTTCCCTTACCTGATACTCCCCCAGCTTCTTAATAATCTTGGTCCCAAGCAGCAGACTGGCCAGGAAGGCAGTAAGCGATGCCAAACCGGCCCTCAAAAAAGTGTCTTCCAAGAGACCGCAATAGGTCTGTGTTGCAAACAAATAACTGTATACGTTGAATATCAAGCTATAGCCCTTTCCCTACCTTCTGATACAGTCAGGGTCTCGTCCCTATGCTCCTGGGGTGGGTTTGCCTCACTAGGGGTAGTTACACTGCCTGTACTGGCCGTCTCTGCAAAAAACTCTTTCAAACGTGTGCACACTTCTTCCAGGTGCATGCACCTGGAACCCTTCAGGAGGACGGCATCTCCTTCCTTCAGAAGCATCCTGGCCACCTTACAAACCCCGTCAAGATTACTGCAGACCTGTATCTGCCACCCTGCCATCCCAGCCTCCCTGGCGCCCCTGGCTATCTCCTTGGCAAAGCGCCCGGTCACCAGGAGGAAGTCTACGGCTGCCCCTGCTATACTCTCACCCAACTCCAGGTGGAGCTTGGCGGCTTCCCTCCCCAATTCCGCCATGTCACCGCAGATGAAACATTTCTGTCCAGGAACCTTCATGCGGGAGAACTCCGCCAGTGCGGCAGCCATACTGGATGGATTTGCATTGTAGGCGTCATTTATAATGGTTATACCACCCACGCTGTGCCGTTCCATCCTCATAGGAAGCAGGTGGAAATCCTTTAATCTCCGACTGAGTTCTTCCAGGTTTAGTCCCAGGCAATACCCTACCGCCAAAGCTGCCAGGGCGTTGTATACATTATGAATCCCAGGCGTACTTAAAAAGACATTGTGTCTCCCGTTAACAACAAATGAGATCCCTGCGTCCTCGTGTTCCCTCAGTTCGCCACCCCTAATGTGTGCCCCATCTCCAAGACCGAAACTGACCAAACGGCCTGAAAAAGTCCTGGCTATCCCACGACACCATGGATTATCAGCATTGAAAACAAGAAAACCGTCCCTTCTAATATTCTCTAAAAGCTCAGCCTTTGCCACGGCCACCCCTTCTACATCACCCAGCCCTTCCAGGTGGGCTTCGGAAATATTGGTAAGAACCCCAATATCAGGTTGTGCTATCCAGGACAGCCAACGTATCTCCCCGGGGGCACTGGTACCCATCTCAATGACTGCCAGTTCATGGTAGGGTTCAAGTTGAAAGAGACTCAGGGGTACGCCTACAAAATTGTTATAGTTGCCAGGAGTGCTCACCATATTAAAGGACGGAGAAAGGAGGTGGTGAAGCATCTCCTTGGTGCTGGTCTTTCCATTAGTTCCCGTCACTGCTACAACCTTTGCAGGGAGCCGTTCTCTATAATACCTGGACAGTCTGCCCAGGGCCTCCACGGTATCCTCTACCTCTACCACCAAGACATCGGAAGGGACAGCCCCTACCCCTTTTGAGACCAAGAGGCCAGAAGCCCCCTTCTCCAGCGCCTGAGGCACAAAGTCATGTCCGTCGTACTTCTTACCAGGGAGGGCAACAAAGAGCTCTCCCGCCTTCAGGAGTCTCGTATCTGTAGATATTCCTTTCACAAGGGAGTCCCTTTTGCCTCCCTTTTGGACACCTTGAACCGCCACCACAACTTCCCAACCCCAGAGTGTCTCCATAAGTTCTCCTATCCACCTACACCTGTCTTACCAATCCCTGTGAACCGCTAACGGACAGGGCCTCTTCCTCGCAATTAGGACAAACCACGTGGATTACGTCTACCCCTACCTCCCTCATCAGTTCCCTGAACTCAAAAGAGGCCTCTATCCATTCCCCAAACTTCTTTATCCTGTTGCATAATTTGCACTCTAAGAGCATCTTCCTTTCCTCCCAAAACACCCGTGAAAGGAGTATGCTTAATTAACATCCTTCACCTATGACGGTGCTATTAGTTCGTAAACTGCAATTCCTTAACGAGCGCCCTCTTCCTGCGGGCCTTCCTTGAGAGTACCTGTCTCACCACATCCCTATCATCAAAGGGGATGACCAGCTTCCCAAGGTCCTGGGTCTGCTCATGCCCCTTGCCTGCTATCAGTACCACGTCTCCCCTGACTGCCTGGCAAAGGGCCTGCTCTATCGCCACTCGCCTGTCCGGCTCTACCCTGTAGGACCTCCCGCTTATCCCGCACTCTATCTCCCTTATTATCTGCCTCGGCGGCTCGCTACGAGGGTTATCGCTAGTGAGCCAGAAAAGGTCTGCGTATCGCTCCGCCACCTGCCCCATCAGTGGCCTCTTACCCCTGTCCCTGTCCCCTCCACACCCAAACACCAGTAATAACCGGTTCTCCACCAGCGGCCTCAGGGTCTCCAGCGCCGCCTCTAAAGCATGGGGCGTATGGGCATAATCTATAAAGACCTTGAATCCTGGCCCAGCTATACGCTCCAGCCTCCCAGGGGGACACTCCAGGAACTCTATCCCCTTCTTAATATCTACCAACTCTACTCCCAGGGCCTTTGCCGCCGTCGCCGCCGCCAGGAGGTTATAGAAGTTATGCCTACCTATTAAGGGTGACCTCACCTCCAGTTCCTCCTGCAGTGAAAGTGGCCCTGGTACCCCGTATGAGAGTACCACATCCGTCCCCTCCAGGGAGCTACACAGTATCTCCCCCCTTATCCCCTTCGTTGACCTGGGATAGTACCAGAGTACCTGGGCACTGGTCTGCCTGGCCAGGTACTGGCTGGCCGAGTCCTCTGCATTGAGTACCGCCACGGCCTCGGGCGAGAGGCCGCGGAAGAGCAGGGTCTTTGCCTCCCTGTAACTCTCCATGTCCTTGTGGTAGTCCAGGTGTTCCTGGCTGAGGTTGGTGAAGATGGCCACCTTGAAGTCTATCCCGTGTACCCTGTACTGCGTCAGGGCATGGCTGGAGACCTCCATGACTACGTGCGTAACGCCGTAATCAAGCATCCCCCTGAGAATACAATTAAGTTCAAGGGACTCGGGTACGTATCTCTGACCGGAAGAACAGACTACGGCCTCTATCAGGCCTACCTTGTTTCCAGCGGTCCTCAAAATGGAGTGGAGGAGGTAAGAAACAGTGGTCTTACCGTTAGTGCCCGTTATGCCAATGCAGGTGAGCTGCTTGGAAGGCTCGCCATAGAAGTGATGGGAGAGGTAGGCCAGGGCCTTCCGGGAGGAGGGGACCACTATACGAGTAAGACCACTTAATATTGTTTCGCTAAGGGCCCTGTACCGTTCTGGTACAGGGTCGGTTACGGCAGGCTCCTCTATAACCAGGGCCACTGCACCCCTCTCCACTGCCTCCATTAGGGAAGTGTGCCCATCGGCTTTGGTGCCCTGAACGGCCACAAACAGGTAGCCTGGTTTTACCCTCCGGGAATCGTAGGCTATCCCAGTAATGTCCCTTTCCTGGAAGTTAAATACCTTGACCCCTTCCAGTCCGTCCAGGGACGAACAAAGCCTGCTGAGCTTCGTAGCTCCTCCACAAAGGGATAGTCCGAGAGGGTTGGTAAACATGGGATAAATTCCATTTATTTATCGGCCATTAAGCTCTCATTTTCCATGATTTCCCTTATTGTCTTTTTTAACCCCGACATGTCCGTGCATTCCACCATAGCGGCGTTAATGACTACGGGAATTCTCTCTCCCAGAATCTTCCCCATAAACTCAATGTTCTCCATCCACGATACGTTTGCATCCATGACTATAAGGTCTGGGGGGTTGTGCTCCACCATGTTTATCGCTTCCATGCTACTACCGGCTACGGAAACGATGTAACCCTCCTCGGTGAGTTTATTCTGGTACAAAAGTGCCTGGTTTTTGTTATCCTCTACTACGAGTATGTTTCTCATGATTCCGTTGCTCCCTTTTCGTCTGCCGACGTTCTTAAAGGACCCTCACTACTGTTCCTTCCCCCTTCCCCTGTACTGCGGGCCTTTTCAAGAATTTCCTTTATTATCTTCTTCAGTTCGGACAGGTCTGCAGACTCTATAATGTAGGCATCGTAGGCCTTGGTCACCCACATCATGAAGTTATCCTTAGCGCGGGGGTAGGCGGTATTAATAATTATGGGAATCCTTTTGTGTTCCTCCAGGATCCTTATCGCCGCCCTTACGCCCTCCATCCCGTGCATGTTTATGTCCAGGACTACAATATCCGGAGGATTCTGCTTCGCTGTGTTCACAGCACTCTTACCGTTTCGGGCCGTGAAAACAGTATAACCTTCTGCGCTAAGTTCCCTCTGGTACACCCGCATCTGCTCCCTATCGTCTTCCAATACAAGTATGTTTGTCGTCGCTCTGTCCTTCCCAGCCATCTGCAATCCGCCTCGGCGGACTGCCCGGCGTCCAAGAGCACATCACTTGTCAGTTGCGGCGAGACCCATCGTGTTATATCTTGGGTTCCCTAGCGCTTGTAATGCAAAGGTTTACCTTCTGTCGTCACGCTGATAGTGCTGTGACACCGCCTGCATGTCCAGAGATCCATGTCAGGGGTATAGCCATAACCCTTCTGAGTGCCCGAAAACATGAGGTTTTTACTCTTACAATTTGGACAGCAGAAATCTCTAACCTTCATCGGTACCCTTTGAGCTTTATACCTGCCGGACTTATCCTTTTTTAGCCTCTTTTTTATTCCCAAGATAATCACCATTAAAGTCTCCCCCTCCCATTATGGGAGGGGGAATGGGAGGATGGTTCTCACCCTCTCTATGCCCCCTCCCCTTCTGTTTCAGAACAGGCTAAAGGGAAGGGGCTTTAAAAGTCATTGCAAGAGGCTGCATCAATGGCAAACCAGTCCGCCTGGGGCGGATAGATCTCTCTCCTTGCAATGACTTCGTTACCCTCTACATCGCTTTACGAGCGGCTTTTTACTCCTTGACTCACAATCCGCCTGAGGCGGAGTCCTTTGCTACTTACGGAGCCATATAGGCGACGTTGTCTGTGCCAGTTACAATCTGGATATTAGTGTTAACTATGTTGTCAGTGGCTAGCATGTCCATGGAGGCCGTAAGATCATTGCCCATCAGCACCTGCGTTGACAGGTTAACACCCTCCGAAGCCAACTGAACTAAACTGGCCAAATTATCCTTTCCCAATAGGACCTGAGAGGAACTGTTAAACCCCTCGTTATCGGCCAACTGAAAAAGCGAGGCATCATTACCTTCACCAATCTGGAGCTGCTTAGCCATATTAGCCACGTTTCCGCTCGACCCACTGGCTATCTGACCAAGGCCGGAAAAGTTGCCGAGGCCTAACTGAAACTGGTTAGCGATATCAATACCGACACCGTCCTGGGTTATTGCCAACTGAAATGAACCGGCCAAATTGTCCTTTCCCAATTGGAACTGAGAGGCACGGTTAAGCTTAAACCCATCGTCTTCGGCTGACTGAGAAACAGAGGCAATATTGCCGACACCAAACTGGAACGGCTCAGCCATGTTTACGCCCAACTCGGCGGCTGTCTGACCAAGGTCGGCAACGTTGTCAAGGCCTAACTGAAAGTAGTTAGTGATATTGCTCTGTGCCAGTGCCGGGCCGGCCAGAAAGAGGGAAAAAAACAGGCTGACCAGAAGGAGATTACTACTCCGCCTGAGGCGGATACCTACTAGCATCCCGTAAAATTTCACAAAAATCTCCTTTTTTAAGGAGTCCCACAAGGTTAATGAGATCCAAACTGGTTTATAATCCCAACATTGCCGTTACCATCCTGTCTGATGATGGCAAAGTTTTTAACGGAGCTGTTGCCAGCCTGCTGGATAATGGAAATGTTATTACCGTAACTGTTGTTCAAAACCTGGGACAGCCTGCGTTTTTCCGACTCGTCGTACTCAAAAATTGAGCCACCGAAGCTCTGGCCCTGGTCCATGGAAATGTTAAACAGGACCACCAGGTACTGACCGTCCGCCTTACAACACTCATAGTTGTCCCCTATGTTCTCATAAGCACATTCTTTAGAGACAGGTCTTTTACCAATATCCTCCTGATACTCAAAGGCCCAATCTTCAGACCCTAACGAGCCGTCCTCCTTGTTACCGTCGGCCTGGGCCATTGCCGGTCTGCCTGAGGCGGAAAGGAACAGGACCAGGGAACAGGCCAGAATAGGCTTTAGATTTAAATATTTAAGACCTCTAAAAAACCCGTAAAATGTCATTCTGATCCGCCTAAGGCGGAGAAGAATCTCTAATCCCCCTATATCCCCCTTTATAAAAGGGGGACTAAAGGGGGATTGCTTCGCTTCGCTCGCAATGACAGATTCTTCGCTTTCCCTTCGCCTTTGGCTCAGGGCTTCGGCTAATTCAGAATGACAAGTAATATTCCGAAACTTTTTAAGAGCTATCTTATTCATTTGCGCATCCGCTCACGTGCCTTCATTCTTACTTACCCACCTTCTTGGCCAGTACCGGGCTAATTCCGCCTGAGGCGGGCTGGCCCCGAACCGTTCTGGTTCAGGGCTGGCCTGGAAGGACTAACCTACACCAGCAAATCTTACTGAACGAAGTTCTGGATGACGTTGACGGTGTTCCCCTCGCCAATCTGGCTCCCACTGCCGAGGCTGTTAGAGGAAACCCCTGGGTCTGCACCAGGAAACTGAGTGATAATGGTAGCGTTCAGGTTACCAACCTGGTACGAAAGGGCAACATTCATTTGGTCATCGGGGAAGCCGAAGGGATTCTGGCTAATGCTAGCAATGTTCCCCGATCCGTTCTGGAACTGTTCGCCCGCGTTCATAACCCCACTGCCCTCAACTGTCCACCCGCTGACTACACTATCATCTAGCTGAAAGTACTTACTGACCACCCCTTCGTCCAAAACTTGCACATCCGTCTCCTGGAAGATAACATCGCCACCGACGGTGACTTCGCCCGTAGCTGGAACCTCACCAATAATGTTGACCTGTGCCATAATGTTGACCTGCGCCATTACCGGTCCGCCTGAGGCGGAAAGGAACAGGACCAGGATACAGGCCAGAATCAATACTAGGCAAAACCTCTGCAAAAATGTCTTTTTATGGAGTCCAGTCCACCTCAGGCGGATGTGGCTGGGAAAAAGCCCATTGTCCGCCTCAGGCGGGTCAATGGACTCCAAACTTCGTAGTTTTTCAAAGGTCTCTAGATATCGGTTCAGGTTATCCATTTCGTCTTCTCTATCGTATTGAAACCCTCTACAAAAGTAACTTCAACCCTGTGATGCCATTCTGAGCGGAGCGAAGTCACGCCTGAGGCGGATTCGCCTATGGCGAAAATCTAGACCCTTCCCCTTCACTTCGTTCAGGGTGACACCCTGTGTCAGATTCTTCGTCCACCAAAGGCGGACTCAGAATGACATTTGAGTATTTTGCAGAGGTTTTATGAAACCCTGCAAAACCCTTATTAAAGGAGGGGGTGATTTATGTTCACCAATCCACCCTCCCCCTGACCTTACTGATCAAAGTTCTGGATGACGTTGACGATGTTCCCCTCGCCAATCTGGTGCCCAACGGCGAAGTTGCTAGTGGAAACCTCTGTACCATTGTCTATACCAAACTGAGTGATAGTGGCAGCGTTCAGGTCACCATACTGGTACGGAGAGGCAATATGCATCTGGGGATGGCTTAAGCCAGTGGGATTCTGGAAAAAATCAGCAACGTTACCGGTTCCGCTCTGGAACCATTGGGCTACGTTCATAACCCCAGTCCCCGCAAGTGTCCACGTACTTGTCACACTGCTATCAAGATCAAATAACTTATTGATCACCTCTTCGTCCGCAACTTGCACGCTTGTCTCCTCGAAGATAACATCGCCACTGACGGTAACTTCGCCAGTAGCTGTAACCTCGCCAACAATGTTGACCTGTGCCATTGCCGGGCCGGCAATGAATACGGCTACAGCTACGGCCACAATTGGTGCTAAAAATCTAATCATCTCTGGCCTCCTTTTCCTGGCCTTAGTTCTTTTTCAAACTTTTAGACCTCTTCAAAAGTCACCACTGCACTGTTTGTCATTCTGATCCGCCTAAGGCGGAGAAGGGATGGGGGAGGAAAGTCCGCCAAAAAGATCGGCGGATTCGCATCGTACCTTCTCTGTGCAGTGTTCACTGATTGCGGATTCGCCAATTTTTGTGGCGAAGGAGGGGGTGATTCACCCTCCCCCCCCGCCCAAAAGATGGCGGATTTTCAACCTACCCCCTCCCCCGCCAAACTGACTGGCGGACTTTCAGCCTCAAGGGAGGGGGAAAATTAAAGTACCACTATCCACCAGGAACGCCGTTCTGGTTGATGGTGGCAAAATTGGGGGCATCCTCCGTGCCACCAATCTGGATCTGCCTGGCGAAGTTGTTCGTATTACCATCCTCTACAGGAAACTGCACAATACTGGCAAAGTTAAAGTCTCCCAACTGGTACTGGAAGGCAACGTTCATCTGGTCAGCGTCCGAGTTGAGGGGATTCTGGCTAATAATAGCGAAGTTATCAAATCCGCTCTGTAACTGTTCGGCTGCATTCACAACCCCACTACCCTCAACTGTCCAGGTACTGCTTACGCTATCATCTAGCACAAATAACTTACTGACCACCCCTTCGTCCTGGACATGCACGCCTATCTCCGTGAAGACCACATCACCCTGGACGTCTATTCCGCCTGTTGCCTCTAGATCGCCATCAACATTGATGTCAACATCCTTATTGACGTTGATGGTTGTCTCGCCCGTGACGGTGTTGGTCTTACTGTAGTCGTAACTCTTGCTAACATCCCACTGTGCTATTGCCGGGCCGGCAATGAGCATGGTCATAGCAGTAGACAAAATCAGTGATAAAAATCTCATCTCCGGCCTCCTTTTCCTGGCCGTACTTTTTCAAACCTTCTCCCCCGGTTCACCACCAGGGTGGACCAGGTACTGCTACTACCTCATGCACCCTCCCCTCAATGGAGGGGGAAAGTCAAGATAACTGTTACACTAACCGGGCCAGTCCGCCTGAGCAGACTGGCCCGGAAGGGTTAGTGACATCCGCCTCCCTGAACCCCCCTTAGGCGGGCTTCAGGGCCTCAGGCCATGAACCGTATGGTTCATGGCAGGTAGACAACGCTCCGTCACCTGGGCTAACCCACACAGCAGACCCTACTCCAAAAAAGCAAAAGTGTTCTGAGCGCCCACGGCGAAGTTACCATCTCCAATCTGGATCTGCTTGCAGAAGTTGTTGGTCAAAGCAGTAGTCTCATCATCACCGGGAATGGTAGCAGCTTCCTGGTGGGCAGTGGCAGAGTTAAGGTTGCCAACCTGGTACTGTAGGCCAACGCTCATCTGGTTTGGGACCAAGAGGAGATTCTGGAAAATCTCGGCAGTGTTACCCTCTCCGTTCTGGAGCTGCTCGGCCACGTTCATATTCCCAGACCCCTCAGCGTGCCAGAAACTGGCCGCTAAATCATCAAGCTCAAATCCCTTAGCGACCACCTCTTCGTCCTGGACCTGCACGTCCAACTCCTTGAAGATAACATCGCCCTGGACGACAAAACTGCCTGTAGCCGGAAGGTCCCCGTTCTTACCACCATCAATCTCAATGTCAACCTCCTTGTCGACATTGATGATTGTATTGCTCGTAATAGTGCTGTCCTTAGTGAAGGTGTAATTCTTATCAACTACTCCCTCCTGTGCCATTGCCGGGCTGGCAATGAACAGGGCCATGGCGGCTATCGTAATCAGTGCTAAAAACTTACCCATTGCTGTTCTCCTTAGAATGTTCTTAGCGGTTCATGCTAAATCTTTCTCCCTGCCGGGACCGCCCCGGAGAGAGGCACTTCATCCCTCACTTGCTTGCACGGGACCTTAATCCTGGACAATAAGAGCCGAGTTCGAGAGCGTCGCGTCGTCAGGGCTAATCTGGATCTGCTTGGCGAAGTTGTTGGTGTTCGGGACGCTGTCTATAAAACCCTGGCTGACAGTGCCAAGGTTAAGGTCACCCACCTGGTACTGGAGGGCAACGTTCATCTGGGTAGTGCCCCAGCCAAAGGGATTCTGTTCAACGAAAGCAAAGTTAAGATCCCCATTCTGGAGCTGCTCTATCACGTTCACCTGCCCAGACCCCCCAGCAATCCACTCACTTTCCGCAGCATCCACAAACCCAAAGAGCTTATTGACCACCTCTTCGTCCTGGACCTGCACGTCCAGTTCCTTGAAGACCGCATCGCCCCGGACTTCAAGACCGCCTGTAGGCTCAATGTCACCTGTTACATCAATGTCAACATCCTTCGTGACGTCGACGGTTGTATTGCCCGTAACGGTGGTGTTCTTATCAAAGGTGTAAGACGCACTAAGATCCCACAGCCCAATTGCCATTGCCGGGCTGGCAATGAACAGGGCCATGGCGGCTATCGTAATCAGTGCTAAAAACTTACCCATTGCTGTTCTCCTTAGAATGTTCTTAGCGGTTCATGCTGAATTTTTCTCCCTGCCGGGACCGCCCCGGAGAGAGGCACTTCATCGCCTCCGTGTTTTTAAGTGTTTTTGGCCGTTCACCTCCTTTCACTAAGCACTATTTGATGTCATTCTGACCCGCCTGAGGCGGGGAAGAATCTAGACCCCTTCCACTTCTTCACTTCGTTCAGGGCTTCGGCTATGCTCGGTGTGACACTTCGTGTCAGATTCTTCGGTCGTTTCACTCCTCAGTCCGCCGTCCTGAGCGAAGCCGAAGGAATGACATGCCTTGAGGTTTTTCAGAGGTCTCAGTGTACTTTTCAAAACGTTGAGCATGGCGGAATCCTAAACAAAAGGTTTCCAAATAGGAATCTCATATTACAAATTCATTTTCTGAGTGCTGATAAGCGAGAAATTTTCATAGGGTTACGCAAGTTGGATTAATGTAATATTGCATTCAATGTAACATCCACCCTTACATTTGTAGGCCTCTGCAAGGCACCCTCTTTCTCCGCCTCCCCTTTTCTAACTCCCTCTTTCCCCACCTCCCCCTTTCCTAAAGGGGGATTGAGGGGGATTAAAAAGGGGGGGAATTTTATATCCATCTCTTGAACCGTGGAGGACTTTTTACCCTCCCCTAACAGGAGGGTTTTTATAGCCTTTGAAGCAAAGCAGAGCTTCGGGGTTTCATTCCTCACGGTAACCATCCTTGGGCTGAGGCTTCGCCACTTTTCGCAGGTCCTTGCCTGCCCTGTACCATGCTAGGTACAGGGCCTGCCTTAAGAGGAGCACCCTCCTAACCGCTATTCCCCCTCCCACCAGGGAGGGGGTAGGAGAAGGGGGATTTTCTACCCCCTCCCCTCCCTCCCCCATCAAGGGAGAGGGAAATATAATCTCTACGCTAATATCGCCTGGGGCCGACGTCGCGGGTAGCTTTAATGTCTGCCTTAGACAGACCAGGCGACTGCAACGGCTGGGACTCCGCTTCGTCTGGAATAGCAGAGGTAGATACAGGTGGCGTCTCTCCAAACGGGCTGGCCTGTGCGGCCTGCTCACCCTCCTTGGCCTCCTCTGAGGCCTCTTTGCTGGCTTTTAACAACGTCTCCATCTTCTGCTTCTCTATTTCATCGGTGTCTAGCCTGTATTCGCTGAAAAACTTCTTATCCTCTTCCTTAGCAGGTGCGAACCCGAGCAGGCCTTCCCGAACCCCTTTGACAATGAGGTGGATTACCGCCTTTTCAATGGCCTCCCTGACTGCCAGGTCAGTAGGTTCGTTAATGGTCCAGCCGAATTCAAGCTCAAGGAGCCAGTTGAACTTGATGAATCTGAAGATTCCGAAGTCCGTTTGATAGGAGATGATTCGCTTGGATATGGAGACGGCATCTACCACCTCTCCGGTCTCCACATCGGTCAGGCGCAAGTCCACGGCCACAGAGGATATGGTACTCCTGGGCGAGGTAGAGCCTCCCCTTAGCCCGAAACCCCAGCCAAAAGATACTGGGTGGTCATCAAATTCAGTTATTGCCCCGTTAATCATATATACAGGGACAACAAGGTCCATGAAGTCCTCTTTGACATGGGGAGCTCCCCTCTTCCGCAGTTCTTCCTTTATCCTGATTTCCTGGATTAACTGCGGCCAGCCCTGGCGCTCCACCACAGTAAACCAGCCGGAATCGTTGAGGGCCTTAATCAGCATGTGGTGGGCCCCCTGTGTGACCGCATGGGAGAGCTCGGTGCCGCCACCGGCACTACGGCGGAACTGACCCGTTTCATCCGGAATCTGCCAGACCGAGACAGGAATCTTCTGGGCTGGCTTAGGAAGGGCTGTCAGTTCGCTCTTGGTCGTAGTAGTTACGTTGGGTATGGGACGACCCTCCGTGTACCTGTCCTTCATGTTTGCAGCACAGCCAAAGGGCAATAGGACCATCAAGCTTATTAATGAGACATACGTCCAACGCCTTCCCTCCCACATGTACCTTGAGTCCATGGCTTTCTTTATCCTTCCTTTTTCCCTTTTTGTGTTATTGGGACGGTGGTGCAAATACCGTAGTATTGCCGCTACCGCCTGTGAGCTGGAGATTGATTGGCTGACTGAGTGATCTGTCCAGGCTGCCAATAGAACGCTCTAACGAAGTGCTCAACCGTTCCAGCATACGGTCTATTGCAGGTCCAATACTGGACGCAGGATTGTTGTTGGAACTGCTGGAACCGCCAGAATTATTAGAGGAATCTTCCTCTTCTTCTTCTCTTGTAGCAATGGCCTTGTTAAGCAGGAACTGTCCCAACAGCGGATTGCCGCCAGAAAAGGTGGGGTTTAGGGGTGCCCAGACCGGTAGCTCAGCCCAACTAGTAGCTGGTGCGATAAGGCAGAGCATACCTAAAAGGGTCAGGCATGATATAGATATTTTTATCGCCTTCATGTTCATGGGCAATACCTCCTTTAACAGGTTCAAATGCCTCCTTCATTACCTCTTTTATTGCTTCTTTGGCCGTCAGGAAGAAAATGGGTCTGGCAATATTGCGGTTGATATTTATCTGGGGCAACAGGGCCGGCTCCCGGGTCTCGGGGTCCAGCTCCGTAATCCAGAGTTCAAATTGCACCTGGACGACTGGTTCCTCCCGAACAATCAACTCCTGGGCCCGCTTCAGTGCCCCCAGCATTAAGTATCGGGACTCCTTGCGGGGCAGTACCACGTAGCTGCCCGAGGCCAGCACAATCCCCTTAAGCCAGTCGCTAAGCTGTTCGTCACCGAATCGCCCACCGGGTGTCTGGTCCACCACCTCTACTGCTACCTTCGTCTTGTATAGATCTTCTTGCAATGCCTGGGAAGGCTGGCATAGTGAGACAAGGAGAATACAAGCCGCTGCACTTTTCAAGTTAAGCATGACGAGATATTATGTATAAGTGGTTTGTGAATAGGAACGTCATATTACGAACCCATTTGTGAGATTTAGATACGTCCAGAAGTCTCTTGAGATTACGTAAATAGGAGAGAACGTCATATTACACTCAATATAACGCCTGCCCTTACATTCAATCCGCCTGGGTCCGCTTAAGGCGGAGGCTGGAAAATACTCATTGTCCGCCTCAAGCGGATCAATGTTGAGAGTCCACCATGTTTGGGAAGGATTGGAAATCTGCCTCAGACGGCCCGCCTTAGGCGGACAAAAGATAGATCTTTTCATAGGTCCTCGTTTAATTTACCTCCACCTGATCCGGGGAAAGGTTAAGGTAGTAACCTTCTGTCTTTTTGGTCTTGATAATCCCTTCGGGGTGGTGGGGGTCACTATAGGGTGCGGGGAAGGCATTCCTGATGTCCTTTATGTACTGCCTTAAAAGGGCATCTTTGTGGTATTCGCTGTCAATCAGACTGTAGAGGTCTTGACGCCCGACTATCTTCCCGGGTCTCTGGATAAGTTTTCGCAGTATGTCAAAGTGTTTTCCTTTGATGGGCAGGAACTGACTCCCCCAGTAGGCCGTACTTCCATCTATGACCAGTCTTAACTTTGCTGGAAACTTTGCCGTGTCATTGGGGTTGTGATTAACCTCAGATGCAGAGTCAGTCTCTACGGCTTCATCCCTTTCAACGAGGGCCAGGATCAAGTCCTGATAGTCCTTCCACTGGTTCATCAGTTCCTCCAGAAATTCGGGCAGACCTCCTCCCATTGCGGGATAGCTTTCCACGAGCAGCCAGATATCCTGCTTGCTCTCAATGACGGTGGTATAGATTTTTATCCGTGGTGGTACCGGTTCGTGTTTGCCCATAAGATAAAACTTCAACAGATAAGGACAGAGATTGGCGTATTTGTTGTAACCTGAAACCTGCGTGAAAATGGGCTAAATTTTGAGTTTTTCAATCTTCTTTATAGCGTATTCAAATG
>FWPU01003325.1_pt1 | contig 28398 bp, 23 predicted proteins | sample 2228361 | NCBI WGS metagenome assembly FWPU01 (sample SAMEA103939777, study PRJEB20133) | metagenome
TTATGGTTTCAAACGCTGGAACTACGTAGTGCTGTATGTTGGTGTGATCTACCTGACGTCGTATCTCGTGCCCTTTGTGACTGCGGCACTGAGTCAGCTGGGTCTTGCGTGGGTAATCCGGTACTGCCCGGTGATTGCTATAGTCATCGCAGTCGGCTTTGCAGGCTATCGGCTTCTCAGAGTGCCCAGCAGACGCTCGGTTCCTGTACTGTTCTTTCTTGGTGCACTTGGAGCTGGGTATGGCCTCTTCATTCATCTGCTTTCTGATTTCCCAGTCGAACGTATCCATTTATTGGAGTATGGTGTACTTTCCTGGTTGCTCCTGCGTGTCCTGGAAACACGGTACGGTCCTGTGCGAACCACAGCATATGTGATCTCCCTTGTTTTTATCGTAGGCCTTATGGACGAACTCCTTCAGGGTCTCTTACCTAATCGCTACTACGATGCCAGGGACGTAGGTATCAACCTGTGCTCAGGCGTGTTGGGCTTGGGTCTTCTTTACATAGGCAGACGCTCGATGCCGGCGCCGAGGAGTCAAGGCGTGGCCTTGTCTTGTCCGCCGGCTGGCGCCTGGTCGGTCGATCTTGCATGTGCTGCTAGTACGCTCGTTGCGCTAGCTGGTATCGTGTTGATTGAGCACTATCCGGTGGAAGAATCGCTTTTGTACGGCGTCTGGGAGCGGCCGAGCAGATGTGGAGGTATGGAGCGATTCCGGTTTTGGCCTGAAGGGGTTTTCTCATGGGAGGATACAGAGGGTAATGTGGTACGGGGCACGTACAGACTCGCAGGGAATCATCTCGAAGGGCTGAAGATCGCATTCACAGTCGAAGAACAGCACAATCGGAGTAGGTGTGGTCTTTCATCCTCAGGAAGGCGCACGGTCTCATCGTATCTAACGACCTCTTATGATCGTTTCTACTTCAACCAGCACGAGGACCGCCCCTGGTTCAGGCGAGGACACGAGTGACAGCGCTCAGGCCGAGGTCTGCACCACCAGTACTTGATAGTAGCCAAAGGAGGTAAGGCCGGGGACCCTTTCCTGTATCAGGCGGTCCATGGCCGAGCAGATCCGCATGAGGGGTTTCTTTCGAAAGCGAGCAATATACTGCGGAAGCATTCTGAAAAAGATAAACTCTGGGTAGTACACGTCCAGGTTTCCGCCTACCAGCTGCCTGATCTGCTCGATAGTTTTTTTGGCGAGTGGCTTCTCGGAATGAGTGCCTGCCTTTTCTATACCCCATCTGCCTAACAAGTGTTTTCTGGCAAACATGAGCAACGGATTTCTTCCCGAGGTCTCGATGAATAGGAGCTTGCCACCTGGTCGCACGACACGCAGCAGTTCAGTGAGTCCTTGAGACAAGAAACGGGTATGGTGAAGAAGGAGGGAGCCTACCGCATGGTCAAAGGAGGCCTTGTGACATCCAAGGGCCTCTAACGCCATGCACATCTCATGGATCCTACTGTCCACCTCGTTGATGCGGCTCCTTTGTTTTACCACATTCAAACTCTCACGCGACACGTCAGCTGCATACACAATAGCGCCTCTCTGTGCCATGGCAACTGAGAGCAGCCCAGTACCGCAGCCGCAATCGAGGATGCGTTTCCCTTGAAGGTCTCCCAACTGTCCAACTATGAACTGATTGAGCCTGTGCAGACCAAGGTAGGCAATGCCGTTGATCATATTGTCGACAAGGTCGTCGGTGACGATCAACCCTTCTGCTGGTGTCTCTTGTGCGAACAGTCGGACCCTGGTATCCCAAAAGCCAGCCTCTGACTGGGACTTCCGTGTATCAGTCATTCGTTCACATGACCCTTTTGCAACATATAAGTTCATGAACAGGGATGACACGTTCCACTGGTGATCGCAGGGCAGAGATCTTCATCAGGTTGTCGAGTCTTTGCGCTACCCACTTCACCGCTCTGTTCTGAGGCTGGAGGTAGGTAAAGGAGGAGACCATGAAAGGAACAAAGTACGGTCTGACCAGGCTCAAAAGTTCTCCACGAGAATAGAGGTGTACCTTAAAAGGAAGTTGTTTTCTCAGCCACACATAGCGTTGTGCAATATGTCTGGGGAAAAAGCCAAGACCCCACAGGCCTGAATGAGGTTCTCTCCACAACGAAAACCGATTAGGTGTGGCAAGATACACCATGCCGGTTTCGGTGATTACTCTGCTGCATTCTTGAAGCAGCCTGCTCGGTTCTTCGATGTGTTCGAGTATGTCAACCAGGGTAACCAGATCCATTGTTCCGTGAGCAAACGGAAGTCTTGTGGCATCGGCTGCAATCAGACACACATTGTCGATTCCATGTTCCTCAAGGAGTTTCTTGCTCAGGAGAAGATTCTTGAGAGAGATATCCACACCATAAACAAGTTGAGCATCCGGTGCAAGTCCCAACAGCTGAATGCCACTACCGCAGCCAAGGTCTGCAGCACGGCGTGCCTGTAGAGGGGTCCTGATTCCTAGGGCATTCGCCTGATCGAATATGCGACGGCCGCTTCGTGGCCAGGGATCCTTTATTGCTCGTTGTATCCGAGAGGTGAACGTTTTTCGCAATACGTCGAGCGTATGTGCACCAGATTGTGTGAGTCGGCCATTGAGCAGGACCTCCTTGCTCGTTTGATTGAAATAGTCGAGCAGCTCCATGAAGGAGGCGGTTGTGAACCGTTCGGCGAGCATGCGGGCGAACGCGAGGTCTTGATCTCTGTCGAACAAATGCGAGCCATCTGCCTGGTAGGTGGGAGATCGAAGATCAGGAATTCCCCAACGGACTGGAAATATATGGCCACATCTTGTACAGGGTATGGTGCCAGCTTCAGGGAAAAACTGTCCGGTGGGTGACTCTGGCAAACAGAGGGGATGCCTGCACAGGATGCACTCCACTACATCGAGTTGGCGAGGGGCGGTAGCTTCGGTCATCTTTCCTTATCCTTTCTCTTGTGTGCTCCTGAGGTTGAGATCATGAAAATGGCACGCAGACCGATGCTACCAGCAGGTTGCGAGTACAAAAGGAGAACCTATGGTGTGGGCGTAGCTGAGCATGCCGATGTTTGTAAACCTCCTTGAAGCCAGGGTCTTGGACTTGCGACAGACGTCTATGTTACCCTAATGATCAGCACTGGTGAATATCTAACCGTTTTGTGAATCTTCCCGACAGGAAGAGGGAAGGTGCTTGTCGAAACGATGCGAGGTACAGGCACCGACACGTCGAAGATGAATGCCTCGCCGTTGTGGCCACTGTGTTTCAACCACTGCTGTGGTCTGAGGGGCGATGTCACATAAGGTCCTAGCTGTTGGATACGATGGAGGTACGTTCGCCCTGCTAAAGCCTTGGGCTGAGGCAGGCTATCTACCTACCATGAGACGTCTTTTTGACTCAGCTGCCTGGACTACGCTTCAGAGCACGGTTCCACCCAATACAGGCCCTGCATGGTCGAGTTTCATGACAGGCAAGAATCCAGGAAAGCATGGTATCACTGATTTCCGTGGGCCTCTAGGATCTGACTTTGTAAGACCCCTTTTGAGCAGTAGGTCCATCAGGGCCCGCAAGCTCTGGGATATTATGTCCAGGGCTGGTAAGCGGGTTGTGATCATTAACGTGCCCATGACCTATCCGGTCGATGCGGTCAATGGAATCATGGTCAGCGGAATGCTCACGCCAAAGGTATCGCCCGCAATGACCTATCCGGGTGAATTTTTTCAGTTGCTGGAAACCATTACAGGAGGATATCGATTTGCGCTTCACTGGGAGTTCTATAAGACCGATGCACAGATTGAGGATTTTATAGAAGACCTCAGCCAGTGCACAGAGAAGCTACAGGCATTGAATAGATTTCTCATCGAGAAAGAACCATGGGAGTTTTTTCTCACTGTGTTCGATGGAATGGACCGGATTCAGCACCTTCTGTGGAAATTCATCGATCGCGGACATCCGCATGCTGAACCGTCCAAGTGTGATCGCTACGTCCCTGTGATTCTCAAGTACTACCAACAAGTGGATCAGTATCTTGGTGAACTCATCGATCTGGCTGGACCGGATGCTGCGATTTTCCTCTTTTCTGACCACGGGTTTGGCCCGTTGATAGGGAAATTTCATCTGAACACGTGGCTGATTGAGCAGGGGTTTCTCACCCTGAAGCGTGGGGCCGTGCAGAAATGGAGAAGAAGGCGCAGGATACACGATGCGTTCGTCAAAGCACTGCGTGGGATCGATCGGTGGGAATGGAGGAAAGTGATGTTCCAGCATCTGCTCCAGGACCGGATCGATGCCCTCTCGTTATGGGTAAAGTCAATGAGCCAGACATATTCGCCCCAGCATGTCGACTGGTCCAGGACGCGTGCCTATTCAGCCAGTCCTGTTGAACAAGGGATCTTTATAAACCTCCTCGGCAGAGAGCCTGCAGGGATGGTCCCTGCTGGCAGGGCGTACCTAGAGGTCAGAGAACACGTGGCATCCCTGCTGAAGACACTCAGGGATCCGCGTGAAGGGCAGCCCCTTGCGACTGAAATATTCCTAAAAGAGGACGTGTACCATGGTCCCCTGGTGTATCGTTGCCCTGACCTCTTGTTTGTACTCCGTCACTACCAGTACACGGTGAGCGAGGACTATGTGCAGTCTGCAGATTTGTTCAGCCCTTCGCCGATCGAGACTGGTTACCATAGACGCGAGGGGATGCTCATGGTCAAGACACCCTGGACCAAACCTGGTGTGCTGGACCATCATGCTCGTATCGAGGATCTAGCACCAACATTCCTTTATTTGATGGGTCTCTCCATACCTGAAGATATGGATGGTCGGGTGCTTTTCGAGCTATTCGACAAGACCTTTGTTGATACTACGCCACTGACGATAGAAAAGAGCGCCCTACGGAAGGGTGCGACGACATCCTTTGAGGTAAAGGAGGTATTTACGAGCGAGGAAGAGGAAAGGATCAAACAACAACTTCGGGGATTGGGGTACATGGATTGAGTATGCGGGTGCTCTTTGTACATCCAAATCGAGATAACGAAGAAGCGACGATCCACCTCGGATTGGGATACCTTGCTTCGTACCTCAAGGTCCGTGTGCCGGCTCTCAAGATCAGGGTGTGGGATACACGGGTCACAGCACCGTCCCGCAACATCCTGCATCCTGACCGCAGTGGATACGATATGGTGGCCATAACCTCTACGAGCCGGTTCTTTGACGAGGCGGTAGCGATAGGCCGCATGATAAAGACCTGGTACCCACACACGCCACTTGTCATTGGTGGTGCCCACGCGAGCATCATGTGGGAGGCAGCACTGGAGGATACACCGTTCGATTTTGGCGTGATGGGGGAAGGGGAGGAAACCCTTTGGGAACTTTTCAATTACCTCCAGTACGGTTCAAAGCGCTTTCATCTCTCGGTTGAGGCTATCGACGGTCTCATCTACCGAGATGGAAGACAACTGAAAAGGAACAGACCCAGGCGGCTTATCAAGGATCTCGATACCCTTCCTATTCCTTTGTATCAGGCCTTTCCTATGTCCCGGTATGCAGAGCACATGTTGTTGACGAGTCGCTCTTGTCCGTATTCCTGCGTGTTTTGTGCTTCTGCTGAGATGTGGGGAAGGACCTGGCGGGCACGAAGTCCCCATCGTATTGTGCAAGAGATGAGGTACGTGATAGACCGATTCGGACCAAAGAAGTTCCTCATAATTGACGATAGCTTCAACATTGATATCCAAAGAGCTGAGGACATGTGCGACGAGATCATTGCTTCAGGCATGCCTATCGTCTGGGCATGTCAGGGGTTTCGAATAGATCGAGTAACGCCGCAACTTGCTTGCAAGATGCGAACAGCAGGATGTTTGGGTGTCGGGGTGGGAATAGAGTCAGGCGATCCTGAGGTGCTCAGACGAATGGGCAAGCATCAGACCATTGAGGATATAGTACATGGGGTGGAATGCCTCAAGGCGTGCGGTCTTTCTGTGTACGGTCAATTCATGATAGGCAACCCAGGTGATACACTCGAGTCGATCAAGACCTCTATTGCCTTTGCCAAAAGGCTTTGTCTCGATCGAGTCTACTTCTACGCTGCGGTACCGTTTCCCAAGACAGCCCTTTGGGAGTACGTAAAGGGACATGGGCGGTTCCTCGTGCCTGAGGATCCGACGAAGTTCGACACAGTGCGGCCGAAGATTATCTTCGAAACCCCTGAGTTCCCTTATAAGGACCGCCTTGAAGCCATCGAGTTGGTTCGTGAGGCTGGATTTCAGTCATACAGGGACAAGGCTTCCGGAAGACATGTGAAGCGAGTGTGGGGAAAGTGGTCGATTGAACCGATACTACTTCGGACCATGTGTGTCGCTCTTGGCGCGCGTCGGGGTGTGGGAGTATTTCTCGGACTACAACAGATCAAACGAAGGGTTGCTTTTTTGAGGCGGCCAGCAGCGGCGCGTTTCACCCAGACAGGCGACAATGGATATACGAGGAACGCGTACATCTTGAACCAAGCAGATGATTAAAGGAGGACAGGCGATCATGATGGCTTCGGTGCTCGAAGGTATCTCCAGCCGTTGTTTTGATGTGCTCGTGCTTCTTCCTATACGAACGGCGCACCGTCTCATCGGTGATGAGGTCTGGGACCGTCTGGAACCTGTCACAGCGAGCCTTTCTAGGACAGTGGGCAAGGTGATGGGACCTTTTATGAAAACAACCGGGCATCACCAGCTCTCAAGGGCTATGGCATTTATCGACAAGGTCGAGGCGATAGTAGGGGTTCATGGAACGTGGGAGGTCGTGGATGATGCCACAGTAGTGCGCAAGGTACCGGCATGCCCGTTCGGCCGCAAGCTTTCTTCCTCACCCTCCTTTTGCACGCGCCTTGGCAGTATCATGGGGAAGGAGGCCTTGAGAAGCGCCTTTCCTGAGCAAGGAATTGAGTTCGAGATACACTCGACCATTTCCCAGGGGCATCCATGTTGTACGTATAAGCTACGTGCAACCTCGACCTGCTCGTAGCCTAAAGAGAATAGGCCACACGTCGGTAACCAGAGGTAACAGCACGGGTGATAGGCCCTGTGCTACTTTATCAATCATCAGGTAATGTCGGTCGCGGCAAAAGCCCTGCAGCCTCTGCGATCTCACGCACCCGTTCTTCCCATTCGATAGCCATGATGTGAACGCCGGCTACTCCTTCTATCTCTTTGAGCTGTTGAATGGTCTCGACGCAAATCTTGATGCCTTCCTCTGCTGCCTTGCTCTTGCCAGCCCCTTGAAGCCGTTTGATGATTTCGTCAGGTACGTCCATGCCTGGGACCTGTGTCTTCATATACCGGGCCATACCGAGGGTCTTCATAGGGGTCACGCCTGCGAGGATTTTTACTTTGGTGTGGAGGCCCCGGTCTACGACTTGTTTCATCCACAGCCGGAATTTGTCGAGATTGTAGATACACTGGGTCTGAATAAAATCCACACCTGCAGCAACCTTCTTGGCGAGCCGGGGAACGCGTATCTCAAAAGGATCTGCAAATGGATTTGCAGCCGCACCTATGAACAATTTTGGTGCCCCCTTGAGTGGTTCTCCGTTGATGAACTTACCCTCGTCCCGCATCCTTCGTACCGTCATAATGAGTTGAATGGAGTCGATATCGTACACATTCTTTGCAGAAGGGTGGTCACCGAAGCGCTGATGATCGCCGGAGAGGCACAAGATGTTATTGAGTCCTAGGGCAGCGGCTCCAAGGATGTCACTCTGCAGGGCGATCCTGTTTCTATCCCTGGTTACCATCTGCACAATGGGGTCAAATCCCATCTGCTTCAAGATCACACACGAGGCAATAGAAGACATTCGCACCACAGAAGTCTGATTGTCAGTGACATTGACTGCGTCCACAACGCCTTTGAGCAGTTCGCCCTTCCTGCGTATGACCTCAGGATCTGATCCTCGTGGAGGACCGCATTCTGAGGTGACTGCAAATGCACCGCTCTCCAAGATTCGCTCTAGTCGACTCGCCGTCTTCATTCCCGCATATCCTCCCTGATGATCCTTCTGGGCCCCCCATCCCTGCTGGTACTCCAGTCCTTGTAGGGCATGATTTCTTCGTAGACAGACTCCAGCATCCCGAGGGATTTGAGACGATCAATAATGAGCTGCCAGCCGCACGCTACCTCTGGATTGATTTCACAAGCGCCTTTGGTGGAACCTCCGCACGGTCCATTGAGAAGACTTTTTGAACACCGGGTGATGGGGCATATCCCTCCGGTCAAGTGCAGTACACATGCACCGCATCCCTGACAGCGCTCCACCCAGACGCCTTGTTCGAGAGCACCTCCCATGAAGTCTGTGTTTACTCCGGGTAGCGCGGGTACGTTTTTGTAGCGCTCTGCCATGTATTGCACACCAACACCGCAGGCAATGGAAAGAATGGCCTGGTACTGGTCGACAATCCCCTGAATCTGCTCGATATACTCAGGGTCGCACTGGCGTTCGAGCACGATTTCCTTGATCTCGATCTCTCGGCCCTCTTTCTTGCGGGCTAGCCGAATCACCGATGCAAGGATACCGACCTCTTTTTCTCCTCCAGCAGCACATACTGCCACACACCCCTTGCATCCTGCCAGGATGATTTTGTCGTAACGGTCTACCATCGTGAGTATTTCGTCGATCGGTTTTCGATGTGCGATAATCATGAGGTGCTCTCCTTACCAGATCAGATCGCAAACTATCCTATTGGCTATGCCGCACTCTTTGCGCTTGCCCCATCCTCGGTGCTCGGGGTGGAGCCATCAGCCTTGGGCAGCTCGCTTCCTCGGCCAGTCTTGATGGGACTTGGGCCGAGCGCCGCGATCTTTTCGGTCATCTCTTTGGCGATTTCTACGAACCGAGGGCCTTGTGCCGCAGAAAGATTGTACATGGCGACACGTTCAGGATTGATTCCCAGATCCACGAGGAGTTTCTTGACGTACTCGACCCGTTTTCTCGCCCGTATGTTTCCCTTGAGAAAATGACAATCTCCTTCCATGCATCCTGCAACGTATACACCGTCTACTCCACTCTCCAGCGCTTTGAGTAGATACAGGACGTCTACCTTGCCGGTGCACGGTACCCGTATGATCTTCACATTGGTGGGGTATTCCATCCTCATGGAACCTGCCAGGTCCGCTGCTGAGTATGCTCAGTACGTACAGCAGTAGGCAACTATGTCAGGAACAAAGCGTTCGCTCATAACGATTCTCCTTATGAGTCCTGTTGCGGTCCGTATTCCCTTTGAGCGAGGGCAGCAGTTTTTTCTAAGAGCTGACGATCAGTAAAGTGCTGGAGCTCTATGGCCTTCTGCGGACATTCGGCTGCACACGTGCCGCATCCTTGGCATCTCACAGGGTCGATATAGGAGTAGCCGTCCTCGTGAATGTAGGGAACACCGTAGGGACAGGCCCGGACACAGATAAGACAGACAGCGCACTTTTCTGAATCGACTTTTGCCACCACCCCTCCGACCTGGATTTTGTCCCTGCTCAGCACAGTACAGGCCCTGGAGACAGCAGCAGCAGCCTGGGAGATCGATTCGCCCATGAGTTTTGGAGAATGTCCAGTGCCAGCCAGAAAGACGCCTTCCGTGGCAAAATCCACAGGCCTGAGCTTCATATGTGCTTCCAGATAGAACCCATCAAGAGTTCGCTGCACTTTGAAGAGGCTTGCGACGTCTTCGTTCTGTCGAGGGATGATAGCGGCACTGAGTAGGAGGAGGTCAGCAGAGAGCTCAATCGTGGTGCCTATAAAGGGATCGAATATGCGAACGTTGAGATCTCCTTCCCCGGTTGCTGTCACCACTGGCGGCCGTTCCAGCCCGTAGCGCGTAAAGATCACCCCCAACTGTCGTGCCTTGGTATAGTATTCTTCCAGCATCCCATAGGTTCGTATGTCCCTATATATCACATGCACCGTAGCCTGTGGATTAAGGCCCTTAAGTTTCAAGGCGTTTTTTATAGCGATCGAACAGCAGATCCTGCTGCAGTACGGCCGTTCAGGGATCCTTGATCCTACACATTGAATCATGACGACCTGCTTAAGACCTTTAGGATCAAGGTCACCGTTGACGAGTCTCTGCTCGAATTCCTGCTGGGTAAGGACCTTTGGGTGTTGGCCGTAAAGATACTCGGTGGGACGAGATTCCTCTGCCCCAGTTGCGAGAATTGCAATTCCATGCTCGAGGGTGCGTTCCACAGTGGCGCCGGCCTCATTCACGAAAGCGATCTTTGTCTTAAAATTCCCCTTTGCCCCCGAGTGTTCGAGCAGCTTGGCTTGCGTGAGGACCTCGATGGCAGGGTGATTCATGATTCGTTCGAGAAGATCCCGGTAAAAGGCCTGTACGTCCGTGCCTTCGATGGTGTAGTAGAGGTGATGAAGGTTACCGCCTAGCTGTGCCTCCTTTTCCACGAGGTAGACGCCATAACCTTGCTCGGCAAGATGAAGTGCTGCTGTCATGCCGGCAAGACCTCCACCTACCACGAGGCCTTTCTTAGTGACGTCCACATATTCCACCGGAAGCGGCTTGAGAAGCCGTGCGTTGGCGACTGCCATACGAACCAGATCCTTGGCCTTCTTGGTGGCTTCCTCTTTGTGGTGCATATGCACCCAGGAGCACTGGTCTCTGATATTTGCCATTTCGAACAAGAACGAATTGAGGCCTACCTCCCGTATGGTCTGCTGAAAGAGTGGTTCATGGGTGCGAGGCGAGCAACTGGCAACTACCACACGATTCAGGTCGTGTTCTCGTATGGCCCGCTTGATTGCCTCGAGGCTATCCGTAGAGCAGGAGAAGAGGAATTCCTCAGCATGTACCACATCTGGGAGCGTAGCCGCATACGATCGTACCTCATTCACGTCGACCACTGAGCCGATATTGACTCCACAATTACAGACAAACACACCGATCCTCGGCGCTTGGCCTTCGACATCCTTTTCTTCAGGAAGGGTTTCCTTGTAGAGCAGGGTCCCCCGTGCCTCTGCGAGATGCGCCATTGCATAAGCTGCGGCGCCACTTGCCTGGGCGACTGTTTCAGGGATATCTTTGGGAGCCTGAAAACACCCGCACACATAAATGCCTTCACGAGATGTTTCGACCGGACGCAAGGGATCTGTGGCGCAAAAGCCGTGGCGGTTGAGGTCTATACCGAGTTTTTTTGCCATCTGCGCTGTATCAGGACGAGGTCGTACACCCACAGAGAGGACCACCATGTGGAATTCTTCTTCCTTGATCGTGCCGTCCTCTGCCACGTACCGCAGCCAGAGGTTCTTGGTCTTTGGGTCCTCCACGATGCGGGAGATCTGAGATCGTACGTAACGTACGTGGTGTTCCTGTTTTGCTCGCTCATAGTACGCGTCGAAACCTTTTCCATGGGCACGAATATCCATGTAAAAGATCGTAGGTTCTACGAACGGAAGGTGTTCCTTGGCAATAATGGCCTCTTTTGTCGCATACATGCAGCAGACCGAGGAGCAGTAATCATGAACGCTGTCCCTGGATCCTACGCACTGTATCCATGCGATCTTTTGAGGGATGTCGCCATCAGAAGGCCTCATGACGATGGAGGAAAAGGGACCTGTGGCAGAAAGCATGCGTTCAAATTCAATGCTGGTTACGACATTCGTGTAACGACCGTAGCCGTATTCAGCCTTTGTGGCAGGATTATATTCCTCGAACCCTGTAGCTAGGATGATACTTCCGACCTCGATGTGTTCGATGGTTTCCTCGTCCTGGTAGCGAAGCGCCTTTGCCTCGCAGACATCCTCGCAGATACCGCAACCGAGACATTTCCTGCAATTCAAGCATCTCTTGGCCTCTTCAATTGCCTGTTCCTCGGTAAATCCTTTCTCTATTTCTTCGAACGTCCTTGTTCTGGTGTGCGCTTCGAGTTGGGGCATTCGTTGGGCTCGGGCGTAAGCAAAGCCAGGCCGTGCGTCGGTGACTGGAAAGCGTTCTTCGACTTCGCGGCCTTGCCTCATGTCCATGCCCCGAAGGTAGCGGTGAATACTCTCAGCAGCTCGCATCCCGCCTGCCACAGCATCGATAGCGATCCAAGGCCCCTTTTCTGCATCTCCTCCTGCAAACACTCCGGGTACACTGGTTGCCCCTGTAACAGGATCGATTTCGATAGTTCTTGCCTTGGTGACTTTGATTCGGGAGACCTCAGGGTCGAACGGCATGAGCACGGCCTGACCTATTGCAGGAATAACGACGTCGACGTCAGTGATGTACTCCGAACCTTCGATCGGTATTGGGCGTCTTCTTCCTGAGGCATCAGGGTCGCCGAGCTTCATGCGAATGAGTTCAAGGCCCGTTACCTTACCACCTTGCTCTACAATACGGACTGGGGCCACCAGGAAATGGATCTCGATCCCTTCTTCTATGGCCGCTTGGATTTCTTCAGGATGGGCAGGCATTTCCTGCCGAGTTCTTCGGTAGAAAATGCTCACCTTGTTTGCTCCTACCCTGAGCGCACTCCTGGCTGCATCAATGGCCACATTGCCACCCCCAATGACGGCAACAGTACCTTTGAGGTCGACTGGTTGTCCGAGATTGAGACGTTTGAGGAAATCGACACCTGGCAGAACACCTTGTGCTTCTTCCCCTGGTATCCTGAGCCGCATGCCTTCCTGCGCCCCTACGCCGATAAAGACTGCCTTGAAGCCCATCTGTCCCATCAGCGACTCAAAGGGTATGTCTTTGCCTATTCGCGTGCCATAGGTAACCTGCACACCGAGCTTGAGGATAGGTTCAATCTCCCTATCGAGGATCTCGCGTGGCAGCCTATACGCTGGTATGCCCATTCGAAGCATACCTCCCAGGGTCTGTTCTGCCTCGAAGATCGTCACTGGGTAGCCGAGCCTACCCAGGTAATAAGCTGCACTCAGACCTGCTGGGCCACCTCCTATGATTGCGACCTTTTCATCGAAGCGGTTTAGAGGCGTTTCTACCGGAATCGTCTTGCCGCTATGAAGTTCCCAGTCTGCAACGAATCGCTTGAGATGGCAGATGGCGATGGGTTCCTCCATTTCTCTGCCGCGCAAGCATTCATCCTCGCAAGGTCTTGTGCAGATCCTCCCTATGGTGGCAGGGAAAGGAAGTTTGGTTCGAATAAGGCTCAAGGCCTGCTCAAATTTTCTGGAGGCAATAAGGCCGATGTATTCTCTTACATCGAGGCGCACAGGACAGGTGAGTTGACAGGGTGCATTTTTTCGATCGACAAGGTGTGTCGTAGGCACTGATTGAGGGTAGTCGATAAATATAGCCTTTCTGGCAGTAAGTCCCTGATTATACTCACTTGATACTTCGAGGGGACAATGCTGCTGGCAGACACCGCAGCCCGTACACCTCTGCGGGTCCACCCGCCGTGGATGCTTCACAATGGTTGCCCGAAAGTGACCTGCCTGGCCTGAGAGCTCTTTGAGTTCAGCAAAGGTAATGAGCTCTATATTTCGTTCCCTTCCCACCTGGACCAGCTTAGGTGACATGATACACATTGCGCAGTCATTGGTCGGGAACGTCTTGTCGAGCTGACTCATGGTGCCGCCAATACCGCATCCCTTGTCCAATAGATAGACCTTGTACCCTGATTCCACCAGGTCGAGCGAGGCCTGCATCCCACCGATGCCGCCGCCTATGACCAATACTGCGCCGACTGTATCAGCTCTTTGGCTCATGTCTACCCCTCTTTATCGTGCAGCCTTGTACAAAGGAGTTCTGTCCTTGATAGTCTCGATGTTCAAAAGATTTTTTCTTCGGAGCTCAACGACCTCTTTGAGGACCTCTTTGGGATCCAAACCGAGTAGTTCGGCAAGCTCTTTTACCGAGCGCATCTGACCAGTGGTGCACTCAACTATTCTGCACCTCAGATACTCGTGCCTGAAAATAGCGTCAAAACATAGTTCGATCTGGCGATCCGCGTAACCCTCTCCGTAGGCATTTCCATGTCTGAGAAATGATTCCTTGTCCAGCAAACGCTTAAGCCGTGCTCCCACATCAGGAAGCACACGTTCGATATAGACGAGCATGTCGCTGCGACATGGATACTCCATATGATCCTCTCCTATGGTTTCGTGCTCATCGGTATCCCCTAAGGGGTGTCACCTTTGGTTCGCATCGCATTGATTCAGGACTCAAGGGCGTAACGGCTTAAGAGGCTCTCTGGATCTATGAATCTGCTCCTCCACTGTTTTCGGCCTAGCTGGCACCCCAGAGCGATTCCCAAAAGATCAGTAATGTAAAAGACAGGTAGCCCATAGTGCCGTCCTTTTTCTACCTTGAGTTTGTCCTGGTTGAGGTCGAGATTGGTATGGCAGAGTGGACACGTGGCAACAAGGGCTTCTGCACCTACCGTGCGGGCCATATGGAGGAGTTTGTCGCATAAAGCTGTCGAGAGCTCTTGCTCACTGATAGCGAACGCAGCTCCACAACAGTCGGTCTTATATGGCCAATCGATCGGCGTGGCTCCCAACGCCTGTAGCAGTTGCTCCATTCGTTGGGGATTCTCCCGGTCGTCGGATAGGGCGACTCTTGGTGTGCGGGTAAGATAGCATCCGTAGTAACAGGCAACACGGATGCCATGAAGGTTGTTCGAGACAGTCCTGAGGATCCGTGAAATGCCAACTTCGGTAAATAACACGTCCAGGATGTTTTTTACTTGCACGGTCCCCAGGTATCTCAATGGTTTGATGAGGGCTTGTACCTCGCGAGCACATGCCTCGTCGGTTCGCATCTTTTCCGCCGCCTGGAGCATCCTCGTGTAACAAGCCGAGCACGGGACCAGCAATGTGGTAAGGCCTTGGGCCTCGGCGAGTGCAAGGTTTCTGGCAGGCAAGGCGAGGCCCACAAGATGGTCTGTGGCATGAGCGCTTGATGCGCCACAGCAGTTCCAGTCATCAATGGGGACGAGCTCGACTGAAAGTCGAGAGAATACAGCTTCAAGGGATCGTGCATAATCCTTTGAAGACGCATGAAGCGAGCAACTTTTATAATAGCCGATCCTGCTCATCGTTCGCTCCTCCTCGCCTCAGCCCTTGCAAAGATTTCAGCAAACGCCTTGCGATCAGCCACATGCTCGGGAAGGAGTGCCATCCGTCCTTTCAGGAACATACGAAGTCCAAGAAGGGCGTTCCCTGCAATCTGTCCTGTTTTGAGCTGATATCGTGTGAGGAACTCGCTCTCGAAGGTCCTGCCTCGTTTCCGCACCACATCGAGGAAGTATCTGTGGAACAGGAAGATATGTGGTTTGTTGGACATGCGCCCATGTTTGTACGCCTTCTGGCGGAGCACATCGATCACGTGAGCTATGTCGATGTCGTTCGGACATCGTACGCTACAGGTATAACAGGTGAGACACACCCAGATAGTCTTCGAGTCGAGCAGAGGCTGCTCTTGGCCCAACTGGACCATCCGGATGATTTGGCTCGGTGGATAGTCCATGGCAAAGGTCATAGGGCACCCTGCAGTACACTTGAGGCATTGGTAGCAGCGGAATACGTCCTCTCCGGACAGGCTACGGACCTCTTCTGCCAACTGGCTACCAGGGTCCTTGATCACTTGGTCCTGTTGGTTGGTGTTCACCTTACGAATCCTCCGTCAGTTCTGTTGTGCGCACCAGGGGACCAGGGCCTTCGGCATTCGCACGATACGGTCCCAATCGGCGTGTTCCCTCAAGCGCATATTGACCTACACAAAAGAATAGCGCGCTGAGTCTACAGGTGTCAACCGATTATGGCTAGGGTGATACTGATATACTATGTAAAATAAGTGTTCACTCCGCTATCGGCCAATAAGTCTCTTTGCCAAACCAACTGCCTTGGCGGCGTCCGGTGCATACCCGTCTGCGCCAACCTCGCGGGCCACCTTTTCTGTCAATACCGCTCCGCCTACCATTGTCTTGACTCCTGGGGTGAGGCCTGCCGCAGCAAGTGCCTCGATGGTCTTCCTCACCCAGGCGATACTTGGGGTCAGCAGTGCACTCAAGGCCACAATGTCATAGGGTCGTTTTGTGGCTTCTTCCACAAACCGTTCTGGAGGCACATCTACACCTAGATCTACGACCATGAACCCAGCACCCCGGAGCATCATAGTAACGATATTTTTGCCGATGTCGTGTTGGTCGGATTTGACAGTGCCGATCAGGACCACGCCCCGGGGTTCAACACCGGATCTGGAAAGGGCTTCTGAAAGGATGTCCATTCCTGCCTGCACGGCACGTGCGGACATCATGACCTCAGGGAGAAACAGCTTGTTCTCGCTAAAGTCGGATCCCACCTTCTCCAGGGCCTCGATAAGCCCGTGCTCGAGAATTCGCAGGGGGTCTGTACTTGCTTGAAGTTCCTCCTGCACAAGGATACTGACTTTGGCAACATCTCCCCTTGCAACGGCTTCGTGCAGCTCCTGAAAGGTCACCATATAGGAAGGCCCTTTGCAGTCTATCGCCACGTGGGGGCAGATATTCATAATGCTTAAAAAAAGAAATTGTAAAACATTTGGCACCAAAATAAAATCCCTTCCTGGGCATATGAAGCCCATTTTGTTCACACCTGTAGTGCGGCTAGCCACTACCGGTCATCCTGCTCACTACATCACCTGTTCCTACCAGGGAGGACCAAGACCATGGAGCACCTGGAACGCCTTGGAGCTTTCATCGGACAGGAGAAGGTCGCAACTGATCTAGACACGCGCAGCGCGTATGCCTCTGATCTCAGCCTCGTCCGATCACGAATGCCTGAGGCCGTTGTGCGTGCCAGATCGTCGGCCGACGTCCAAGCGGTCATCCAATGGGCTCAGGCTACAAACACCCCGCTTGTGCCAGTCAGCTCCGGCCCACCGAGGGCAAGGGGGGACACCATAGTATCGCTCGGGGGTGTGATACTCGACTTGCGAGAAATGAACCGCGTAGTACGTATTGACAGGAAAAACCGTGTAGTGCTCATAGAGCCGGGTGTGACCTTCGCCCAACTACTTCCACAGGTACAGGAGCAAGGGCTTCGGCTGAATATGCCCCTTTTGCCGAGGGCCAACAAGAGTGTGCTCACCAGTGTGCTTGAGCGGGAGCCACCGCTGCAACCTAGGTACCAATGGGATGCCTCGGATCCACTCTGTTGCGTAGAGGTGGTATTCGGTACAGGAGACATATTCTGGACAGGAGAGGCAGCAGGTCCAGGGAGCCTTGAAACACAATGGGCACACGGTGGTGCTCAAAAATTTCCGTTAGGACCCCATCAAATCGACTACCATAGGCTTTTGCAAGGTGCTCAAGGAACGATGGGTGTCGTTACGTGGGCATCGATCAAATGCGAGCAATATCCTCTGAAGGAAGCCCTCGTGTTCGTGACGAGCAAGGCGCTTTCTCCGTTGATTCGTCTTGCATATGACGTGCTGTATCGAGAGATTGGGGACGAACTGTTTTTGGTCAATTCGCTCAACTGTGCATGTATGGTGGCAGACGAGCCTGGAGCAATCTTCCAGATAGCCGAGTCCCTTGCTACCTGGATACTTGTTGTTGGGCTATCAGGGTACGAGTATTTTCCTGAGGAACGGATTGGATATCAAATGGATGAGCTGATCGAATTGTGCCGCCAGCAGAACCTCGAGCCTACAGAGACACTCGCCGGATGTGACGCAGGCATGTTTGCCAGGATGCTCAGGGCCCCGGCGGCCGATTCCCATTGGAAAACAAGGCTCAAAGGATGGTATGAAGATATATTCTTCCTAGCGCCCCTTGATAAAGTCGCTACCTATCTTCGCGTTGCTGAAAAGGTACTGGATGCATCATCGTTTCCCTTGGCTGATCTGGGTATCTATATTCAGCCAATGGTACAAGGGACCAGTTGTCACGTAGAGTTTCGACTCAATTACGACAGGGAAGACGAACCAGTGGCAGAAAAGGTTACCCATATTCAGCAAGAGATGGTAAAGAGACTCCTTGATCACGGGGCCTTTTTTTCCAGACCATATCCTGCCTGGGCAGCACAGGTGTACGAACGGAGGGCCTGCTACAGAGATACCTTGAGGAAAATAAAGAGCGTATTTGACCCATGTCACATACTCAATCCTGGCAGATTGTGCTTTTGATGCCAAGGGACGCACGGCAACACCACTTCAGGAGGTACCATGGCACTTGAAGAGTATAGAAAAGACATGGTTCGTTGTACCCGTTGTTCCTGCTGTAAATTTATCCCCCTGCTTTCCATCACCAAAAGCAAACGCTTCTCGTATTGTTGCCCAGCGGTGAGCAGGTACCATTTTCACAGTTACTCGGGAAGCGGAAAGGTCATCTGTGCCCTATCCCTTATTGAGGGAAGGATCGAGTATACAGATAGGCTGCTTCATATTGTGTACAATTGCACGCTTTGTGGTGCGTGCGACCTCTCATGCAGGATTGGCACCCAAATAGAGGTACTCGAGATACTTCACGAACTGAGAGTCAAATGCGTTAAGGACGGGAAAGCTCCGCTGCCATCGCACAGACCGATCCTGGAGAGTGTGCGCAACTACGACAATGTGTGGATGCAGCCCCGCATGCGTCGGGGTTCGTGGGCACACGGACTGGGACTTAAGGACATACAACGCGATCGTGCAGAGGTCCTCTTCTTCGTGGGATGTACGTTTGCTCTTTCGCCTGACCTCAAAGAAGTAGCTCGAAAAACGGCACGCATGTTTCAGCGTGCTGGCGTAGACGTTGGCATCCTGGGCGAGCACGAGCCCTGCTGTGGCTCGCCAATCTATACGATCGGTGACGAACAGCTCTTCAAGGATATCGCCAAGCGAAATATAGATAGGCTCAACAGCCTTGGCATGAAGACCGTTGTTACCTCATGTGCTGGCTGTTACAGCATGTTGAAGGCGCACTACCCACAGCTGGGCGAGCCACTGAATGTCAGGGTGCTCCATACCAGTGAATTTCTCGAGTGCCTTCTTCGTGAAGGAAGGCTACGACCATCGATTCCAGTGCCTCTCAGAGTGAGTTACCACGATCCTTGCCATCTAGGACGTCTCTCTGAACCACGGATGCCTTCCCACGGTGAAGAAACAAAGATCCTTGGTACGCTGGTGGTGAAAGCAACTGAAAAGGTGCTAGGATTTGGAGGGGTATTTGATCCTCCTCGAACGGTTCTTCGCCACATACCCGGCATTGAGCTCGTGGAGATGGAGCGGATCAGAGAATACTCCTGGTGTTGTGGATCTGGAGCAGGGGTAAAGTCAGCCTTTCCTGACTTTGCACTTTGGACCGCGGCCGAAAGACTCAAAGAGGCAAGCTCTACAGGTGCCCAGGCACTGGTGACCTGCTGTCCGTGGTGCGAGAAGAACTTGAAGGATGCGGCTGCAGGGATCGTTGGCAGGGGTGAGACACATGCCACGCATACCGGAGGGCAGAGCTCCTTGCAGGTGTACGATCTCGTGGAATTGCTGTATCAGTCGCTTGAGGAGGATGGCAGCGCTCGATTGAAGCAGCCGTCATAATAAGGTCTTCTGAAGACGATATGGAGGCGAGAGGGCGATGGCATTGAAACCAGAGATCTATCGGGCTTTTGAAGCTATCGTGGGACCAGGCAATATCTCTGACGATCCAGCTATCCTGGATACCTATGCGTTCAACTGGCTCGCTGAATCGCACCCGCTGTTCGCCCCAAGTAAGTATGGGTACAGACCCGAGGCAGTCTTGCTACCAGGGAGCACTGAAGAGGTACAGGCTGTGGTGCGGCTCTGTAATCGTTATCGGATCAAATATAAGGCTCATAGCACGGGCTATGGGATACATGCGTTCCCAGGTGTAGAAGGGGTCCTGGTGATCGATCTGAGACGAATGAACAGGATCCTAGAGATCGACCAGAAGAATAAGTTCGCTGTGGTCGAGCCCTATGTGACCTGGGCCGAGCTTTGTGCCGAAATTATGAAGCTCGGTCTTTTTACCACGCCTATTCAGGCAGGCTCCCAAGCATCGGTACTCGCCAATGTGACAGCCCTTTGGGGGGTAAATACCTTTGGAAACCACGGTGGTCATAACGGCAGAAATCTCCTCGGTGCAGAGTGGGTGCTACCTACTGGGGAACTGCTGAAGCTAGGGCCTGATGAGGGCTGGTACTGTGCCGATGGTCCTGGACCGAGCCTGCGGGGCATTTTGCGAGGCCACATCGGCAGCTGTGGAGGATTGGGTATCGTGACCAAGGCATCGATAAAACTCCATGCCTGGCCAGGACCACGATCGTTGTCCACTGAAGCCATACCCACGCATCCCATGAGGTATCGGCTCAAGGAACGTATAGACCGCTCCAAGGTGTATGTGGTGTGCTTTCCAGATTGGGATACGCTCATTGCGTTTTTATATAAGGTAGGCGATGCAGAAATCGCCTACACGCTCTGGCGGGTAGGGGGAATCGAACACTCGGTCTGCATCCTGCCTGATTCATTGCTGATCAAGCAATTGTACGACGCAGGAGTGGTGCAGGCAGCAGCCGCGGCATTTACGTATCCGGTAGTCGCGACGATCCTTGCGCACACAGATAGAGAATTTGCCTACAAGACCAAGGTCATGGAACAGATCATCCAGGACGTTGGAGGTGAAGTCCCAGCGGTCATGACCGATCCCTTCTATCGCGATCAGCTGCCAGCGCCCCTCGAGGATATGCTTTTTCATGCACTTGTTGCAAATGACACTCATTTCATCTCGCACAACGGAGGCTTTGTGATCAACGCGGCGTATACCGGCTCTTGTGAGGCAGTGATCAGACATCAGGGGCCGGGTGGCGAACGGCTCAAAGAAAAATACATCACACGGGGCGTGATCATGAACGATGGTCTTGATTCAATGTATCACAATTCTTTTGAAAACAATGCGTATGTGTACGCCGAGGTCGAATATCATTATGACCCTGCTTACGAGGAGTCGGTGAGAGGTGCCATAGAGCTGATCAGGGAAGAAGATAATGAGGCACTTGAGAAAAAAGATCCACTTGCCTCCTGTAATGCCATGCTTGTGTTGGGAAGTGGCCCTTCCCACTATGAGAGATTGGAGCGAGTTGGAAGCGAGTGCAAGCAATTCCACCAATGGCAAAAACGGATCAAGGATGTCCTCGACCCATACTATCTTTCGGACCCGAGTGCGTATGTGGTGTACAGGGACACGTTGATTGAGAGTCCGTGCGCATAACCATCGTAGATAAAATAAGGAGAAGGTGTATGAAGGGAAAAACGACACAGGTGTTTGCTGCGGTTTGGGTGTGCCTGCTGGTAGGGTGGTGTGTACTGGGATGTGGGGGAGACGACGATACGGATCAGTGCGAAGACTTTTGCAAGAGGTGTCCCAGCCCTCTAGATCACGAGCAGTGTGTTCTGGCATGTAGAACGTGTGGAGGAGGCTGTGACCTTTCTGAAGAAGTATGTGAAGAGGTGTTTGGATGCTTCTTGGAGCAATGCTCGTAGCAGCCGCTCGTACCAGTACCCGAGGAGTCCGCGCTGGGAACGCATGCGAGTTGGGAATGGATGGCCTACTCAGAGTGCCTTGAGGGTGTCCGTGATGGTATCAGTCACCATGGCTATCTGGGTGCGGATAGAAGTAGCCTTCTGTACTGGGGTGGGATAGTAAGGAGGTCCGAAAGAGACGCTGGAGCGTGATCGCTTGAGCAACGAGATCCAGATGGAGCGTGAACAGGGTGTCCCGGTTATTTTTGCAGGGATGACTGGTGCGCCAGAACGAAGGGCGAGGTAGCCCACCCCCTGCTTGACGTGATCCATCCCTTTGCCGATGCCTCCTTCTGGAAAGATGCACACCAGATGGCCTTCTTTGACTGCCCTTAATGCCTTGCGCACAGCAGATGCGTCGCTGGCATTTCTGCGAACCGGTATGCATCCCATGCGATCAAAGAGTCGTCTGAGGAAGGGTATCCTGTAGTATTCCTCGGCAATAAGGAAAGAAATAATTCGGCGTGTGGATGCAGACAAGATAAAGGGGTCTACACTGCTTCTGTGATTGCATACGAGCAGTACGCCCCCCTCCTTTGGGATTGGATCAGGCCCCTGCCACACGAACCGATGGAATAACTTGCAATAAATAGCGTTGATGCGCCACAGGATGTGATCCACAGGGTGTTCATCGGCCCGTAGCGGGGTCTGTGTTGTCTTCATATGATAGGTGGCCTATATTGACACTCCCTGTAACGGTTCTGTTGTCTTGTGCTGCACGTGGACTCCCTACAGGTGCTCGTTGCAAAACAGCTTAGAATCTGATAATCAGATCTTCATCGATCCCGCTGTAAAGATCAAGTACTCTGCGTCCTGGATGCATAGGGGATATACGGAGAGGGAGGAGCAGTACAATGGCATTGGATGATCTTGTCAAAAGGGTGCAACTGGAGATCATGCTCACTGTTCTGGGAGGGGCCACTGCGTTAGCATCTCGAACAAACCGGGAGATTGCCGAGTATGTGAAGCAAAAGGATGGTATCGCAGAGATACGAACAGAAGACAGAGGCGTAGGACTACGTTTCTATCTGTCTCATGGGAAAGTGAGAATCGCTCGAGGAACGCACCCAGCACCTGACTATGCGATAGTCTACAAAGACGTCGCCACTGCGGTGCAGGTCCTTGCACAAGGAACGCAAGAGGCGTCCATGAAGGCACTTTCCGAAGGCACGTTGAGGTTCGAAGGGGACCTCACGTTTGGTATGTGGTTTAATGATCTCTTGCAGAAAATAGGCAAGCTCATCAAAGAGCCAAGAAAGATCATATCGTTGTGATGCACGACTCCCATGGGTGTACTCGAGTTTCATGACCCTGCAGCTGGCCACGTTTCCGGATCATCCCAACTTTCGAGCTGATCGAGATCAGGATACGTAATCCAGAGATTCGTATCTTTATCCAGGGCAACATCGAATGGGTTGTCCAGGGAGTCGTAAGAAGATCTAAAAGGCAAAGAGGGCTCTTCCAGGCTTTCTCCATTCCACTCCACCAAGGCTATTCGATCATTGCCCGAATCAGTGATAATCACAATGTTGTGGTTGTGCTGCCTGCCGCCAAGCACAACAGCTCCTTGTGGCCGATACAAATCCCTTCCCGAGGCGCTTCGGATCTCTTCTTGACAAGAAGGACTCTCACCATGGACCCCGGTGAAACGGAACAGAATGCCGCTAGCTCGGTCGACCACATAGAGAAAGTTATTTTCAGGATCAACAGCTAACCCGTATACTTCTCCAAATGGGTGGGGACAGTGATCTGTGGCTGGGGACCGTATGATGTGTTTGAACACAAAAGAAGGTGGGTCAGTGCTATCCACGAAGTCGAAACTCACCACGCGATCAGTGTCTGCAACAAATACGCGGACTATATCAGAAGATATGGTATACGCTGCCGCAGCTCTGAGTCCAGTAAACCTATCAGTTTGGCCAGGACCTGCGGTCGAAGCGATTACTATTCCAGCCTCTGTGATCAGGTTGAATCCAAACTGACTACGCACTGCCAGGAGCCTTTGGCCCTGCTCAGATGCATCTGTAACGAAAAGAACATCCTTCTCGGCTGCTGCATCTGTGGAAAGCCCCCATGGAGTGAATCCCCCTTGGCCACCTGGTGCTAACTGTCCTGTCCACTCCAAACTCTGCTCTGAGACACGTATTCCCCAGACCGAGGTTGTGTGTTTCTCTACAAAATAGAGGAGGTCTGGACGTCCAAAATCAATAGCCGTGGGAGTAACAGTTATAGTGATCGTCTTCGGATTGTCGTCGTCGCCACAGCCTACAACGGATACGATTCCTAAACATATGGTCAAAATAATGAGCCCAATGTCCTGCGTCCCTTTGTATGCCTTTGCTCGCAACGTGCGCTTCATTGACTCAATCTCCTTGAAGATGGGGTGGCAAAAAAGACCATGTCAACAGCCGATAGCCTCACCTTTCTTCTTTTGCTCTTCACAAAGGTACAGTGATCTGAAGACCGCCCATGAGAATATAGCCTCCAAGTGAATAGCCAGGATAGTACGGATCTGTGGGAGATGGCTTTGCGTAATGTCTTCTTACGCTGATGTGATACTGGAGGTGCACACTTATGTGTAGTGGCTTGTCCCAAAATCCAGGAGGATCCTGTACGATGTACTCTGAGCCGATGCTGATCACATGTCTATCATTATCTAGAAAGTTCGTCAACGAGGACTTCTGTTCTGGAACAGGTGAATCATAAAAAAAGTATCCTGCCCGTAGTAACACCCTTTCTCGCAACGTCCATTCAATGCCAATCCTTGGGAGCCACGTATCTTTGAATTTCGGCTCAGGCGTACGAGCCTCTATGTCCATGAATTCAGACCACTTGTACCATCCAACATCAAGGGAAATGAGCCATCGCTCCCATGGCCTCACGGCTGTTCCAACCACGAATTGGTGTGGGGTGAAAAACCGTACAAACTTGAATTGGTACCCTTGGGGGAAGGCGAGGATATTGCCAAGGTTAATCGTGGGATTGGTCAAGCCGAAGTCATTGATATAATTTTCACCGCGATACACGAATCCCACTTGTAACCTTTTCGAAGGTTTGTATAGGATTCCCACTATTGGCGCTAGATTCAGGGTCAAGTCCTCAAACTCGCCCAAATGTACTTCTTGAGGTGACAGCCGAATGCGTTGCTGCAAGAGTGATTCTGGTGAGAGAAGCTTCTCAATACCAACGTCTACCACACCGGTTGTATCCGTGTGCAGACGTGCCAGGACCTGCAAGCCAGCTCCTATTGAGAACGATGGTGCGATCCCAATGCCGATTCCGGGCAAGAGGACAAACCGCATGGCGTAGTCATAGAAAAACGGGTATTTTCTTTCCTCGGGCCAGTAACGACCATAATACAGAAGATGATCTATGGGGACGTAGACCCCCAGTCCGAAGGCAAACACCTTACGTTTGAAGGTCCCATGAAAGTCCTCAGGGTCGAAGGTGACACCCAGGTAGGGACCGGTTGTAGACCCATAATCCTCGGTATGCCGTGCCTTACCCCAATCCTGAACGTACAATCGAGGTTCTCCGTATACATAGCCAATGTCGAACTTGATGCCCTTGCGCCTTGGAAAGGGCTTCTCCAGCGTCCGCTGATGCATCAGTCCCGCTGGGTTGTAGTAGACAGCTGAAAAATCGTCTGCGATGGCAGTGAATGCCCCGCCCATTGAAGAGGCCCGTGATCCAAACCCATAGACATCGACCATGCTTGCGTTGCCGGCAGAGGCAACGAAGAGGCCACAGCACCATGATGCCAGGATCAAAAGTACGCATCGCATAAAAGGGGACCTCAATGCTGCATAGTTTTCAGTAACAGGTTCCTTGTTCGTCCAGACATTCAAAAGTGGAGTGTCACGTCAACTCCTGCATGGATAAGGTAACCACCGAACGTCAGGGTCTTTCCTGCGTCTACGCCAACCTCTTTACGGTAGTGTCGGGTAACCAGCTTCTGATATTGCGCATAGCAATCTATGGTAAGAGGTTTTTTCCAGATCTTGAGCGGAGACTTCGTGAAGGTATATCCGAATCCACATGAGACAATGTGCTTATCGTTGTCGAGGTAGTTTGCGAGGCCTTTCTGGTCAGGGACAGGCGAAGGCTGATAGCCATACCCTGCCCTCAGTGTGAGGCCGAGTGGTCGTACATATTCAATTCCGATACGGGGCGTGACGGTATCCTTGAATGGCTTCTCTGGTACATTCCACAAAGGGTCGATGTAATCGGACCAATCAGCCCACGTCAGGTCCACACCAATAGTGAGGTCATATCGAGGCTTCAAAGCCAGGCCGAGGGCTACCTCATGTGGACTCCAGTAATGAACGTAGTGAATATCGGTCAGCACAGCGCTTTGCAGCATCCCCTGGGAACGGCCTGAAAAGTCCTTAAACCGTATAAAGATATCCTGGGTGCCTACTGTCTCAGCATAGAATCTGCCCCTGTAGGTTACAGCACAACGCAGCCAATCAAACGGCCTGTAAAGGAGCCCCACAATGGGTGACACCTTAACCTCAGCATCTCGCATGATCCTTGGTCGTACCTTCTTGGCAAGGTCGCCTATTCCTGCCAGATAAGGCAGTACTGTCCGAATATCTGCCTCGACATCGGCTTCATTCGGTGCTCGCAGGTCTGCCAGGAAGTTCCCTGCCACTCCTATCGAGACAGTGCGATGTGGCTTCCAGCAAAGACCGGCAAGTACAAGCATGACCTGTGTCTGGTCAAGGTAGAAGATAAAATTTTTTTCCGTAGGCTGGCTGGGTACATCGGCCAATAAGGCCCTTTCAATCGGTGCGTAGAAACTTATCCCGATCGTCCAGCTTCTCAGCTGTGAGAATCCGGTAAGGTGTTCAAGACTGGATGATACCCCGACGTAAAGTGCACCAGTGCTGTACAGGTGAGGTCGTTCTTTCCCACTGGTGGACTCTCGGTAGTAAAAAAACGGGCGGGCCCATAATCCCCCTATGGTGAGTTTCGATTCTGGTGCACACGCCAGACCGGCAGGATTGTAATAGACCGAAGAGAAGTCGTCGGCCAGAGCAGTGTACGCATTGCCCAATGCAATAGCTCGTCCGCCTAAGCCGAGAGTCGATGCTACATTCGCATTCGCTGAGCCAAGGGGAAGTAACAACAGAAATGTGAGATAGAGCCCTGTACGGTAAGTACGACACGGATGGTGCCTACGTGGCCGTCGAGGCTCGACGTTTTGAAGAAGGTTGGGGCGATGGGTCATATGAACCCTACATCACCATGGATCAGGTACGGGTCATCAAAAACGAAAGGTCACGTTGCATCCCATGTTTATCACGTACCCTTTGGAATGGACATCTTGGCTTAACGTGTACGGATTCGGAGGGATACCTCGCTTGAACTCCTCAGGTGTAAGAGCGTGGAATTGGAAGTAGGCGTCGAAGGCGACCGGCCGTGCAAAGATGCCCCAAGGGTCCTTCACCACATACCCGAGGCCGACCGAAGGGACATAGCGGTCGTTTCCGATCGGGTAAAAACCCTGGCCCTGATTTGTTACAGGGGTTGGTTCATAAGAGAACCCGCATCTCAGATCGAGATTCCGGGTTAAGCGATACACCATTCCACACCGGAGTACCCATACGTCGTTGAACTCGAATGAGAAGCCTTCATTGGTGGGACCGTCGTAGGCGCTCCAGTGATACCAAGCCACTTCGCCGCTGAGTCTGATTCGCTCGATCAGTTTGTAGGAAAGGCCACACGTGACAGATTCGGGGGTATATCCTGTCACGTACGCGCTGTGGAGCTGTTGTTCATCGTAAAGCGGTATATAGCTCCCTGGTCGTGTTCCATAACGCAGAATATAGCGGGTCTTGACAAACGCATCCCACTGAGACCGAACGTTCGTTTCATCCCTGTAGACAACCCCTAATCGGATTCGTTCAGTAGGCCGTATGAGTATGCCCACAAGGATCGAGGGACTCGTGAATCGTGCCTCCATATCTACGGCCCGTTGGGAGCCAACAGAGCTGAAGAGCATTTCTACAGGTGTAGCGAGCTGAGCGGCCAGGCCGACTCCAAGATAAAAGGCAGGGGTAATTCTTGTTGCAAGGCCCGTGTACAATGACAACGTATTGTTTCGTTCGTTGAAAATGACATCGAACGGATATCCTTCTTGCACGACGCGAGTCGTCACCAGGGCTTGGCGTGGTATGAAAACGCCCATGCCAAACGACCATGGCATAGGGAGCTTCCTGGTCGTGCACTTCTGGAGAGGCACCAGAAGCCCCACCACAGGCCCTGCAACCGTATCGAGCGGTGCATTACTAAGTGAGGATTTTTTTTGCTTTGCTTCATGTCCCTCTTCATACCCGACCTTAAGCTGTGGGATGGCGCATAAGAGGCCGAACGACACATCTATGTCGCGACCAAGGGCCAAGCCTGCTGGATTGTAGTAAACCGCATCCCACCCTTCTGTCATGGCGGCCATGGCGTTGCCGAGGGCCATGCCCTTGGCACTGACGCCAAAGGTATCAAAGAAGGTAGCCTGTGCTGGACGAACGATGGCACTGTTGCCGAATATCATACAGCTTAAGAGAAGGAGAACAGATCGACGTATGCTCATTACTGCGGCTGACAGCGAGGTCTGTGGTTGGGAGCAACTGTGGTTCTGCATTAGCTACAACGTGCGTCTATTCTATTCCACATATCGTGCGGGGCCATGATATGCTCACAGCCGGTGCTCGTGTATGGGGACGGATTGTAAGGCACCCAGGCACTAAGGCTTCTGAAATCTATACCAAAAAGATCTGCGGGTCAACATTATCCTTCCATCAAAAAAAAACCACCGTTTTCTGAACTCAGAAAACGGTGGCAGGAAAGGAAGGGGAAGGACGTTACCGAAATGAGATCTTTTTTACTATCTTCTCATGCGCGCTGTAGCTCTGTTGCTCAAGGACCTGGCATGTCACCG
>FWPU01005272.1_pt1 | contig 28381 bp, 25 predicted proteins | sample 2228361 | NCBI WGS metagenome assembly FWPU01 (sample SAMEA103939777, study PRJEB20133) | metagenome
AAGAATTGTACCCTCTCCCTGGCGGGGAGGGGAATCACCACGATGTTTACGGGTTCCTCTGACTCGTAACATCATACCAGGTTAGTATACGTGATAGGCGATGACCAAAAGCAGAGGATTGGGACGCTATCGAAGTGAAGCCTGCCTTTCGCCCGGGAAATAACCGCGAAACTGATGAAATATGGATTGACCCTGTCGTAATTCCTTTAAAATCGGCAGGTATGGACGCTAAACGGATACGATCCAACACCCGTATCCCTGTTGAAAATTGCTACGTCAGGTGCTGAGGCGGTTGAGGCGCCGCTCCAGCTCGCCGGTCTTCTCGAGCAGCTCACGCACTCTCTCCTGCAGCTCCTGGATCACCTTTTCCCGGTCATCCCAGTACGACATCTTCTCCTCGATCCTCCTCAGGGTCTGGGTAATGGCGAAGTATTCGGTCTCGAGCGATTCCACCCGCTTCAGAAGAAAATCGATGGTCGAGAAGACCTTGTCCAGCTTCTCCAGGACCTCCTGGTTCATCGCGGCGAATTTCTTGTCCTGCTCCTCGAGGTAGGAAAAGAGCTTGTGGGTGAAGCTGTTAAGCTTTTCCGCCAGTTCATCGTAGCGCTGCTCCAGCGCGCGCATTCGCTCTTCGACCGCGGCGCGCAGCCGGTCCAGCTCGGGCCTGACGATGCTCTGCACTAGCTTCTCGAAAGACCGGTCGGCGTTTTTCTCTTCCATTTTCTCCTCCTCGAAGCTGGCGTTCACTCGGCCTTCCGCCTTATGAACGTGGGGATATCGAGATCGTCCTTGAGCCCTTCGGATCTGACCTCGCCGGCATCGCGCGCTCCCGGGAACTGATCGCCGGCATCGACCAGGCGCTTGTATTTTTCCGGCCGGTCGAAGCCGGTTGCGATGACCGTGATCTTTATTTTATCGCCCAGCCTTTCGTCGAAGACCGAGCCGAAAATGATGTGCGCCTCGGAGTCGGCCGACTCGTGGATTATCTGAAGCGCCTCGTTGACCTCGTGCAGCGTCAGGGTATCCCTGCTCCCCGAGACATTGACCAGCACGCCACGCGCCCCTTTAATCGAGGTCTCCTCGAGCAGCGGGCTGGCGATGGCGCGCTCGACCGCCTCGATGGCGCGGTTGGGTCCGGAGGCGACGCCCGTGCCCATCAGAGCCATGCCCATACCGCACATGACTGTCCTAACATCGGCGAAGTCTACGTTGATCACCCCCGGGATGGTGATCAGGTCCGAGATCCCCTGCACCGCCTGGCGCAGCACGTCATCGACCATGGCGAAGGCCTCGGCCAGGCTGGTGCCCCGCTGCACCGTATAGAGCAGCCGCTCGTTCGGGATGGTGATCACGGTATCGGCGCATTCTTTCAGCTCGCGCAGTCCCATTTCGGCCTGCTCCGCCCGCTTTTTCCCCTCGAAGGCGAAGGGCTTGGTGACCACGGCGACGGTCAAGGCGTTCAACTCTGAGGCCAGGCTGGCCACGATCGGCGCCGCGCCGGTCCCGGTCCCGCCCCCCAGGCCCGCGGTGATGAAGACCATATCGGCCCCTTCCAGCAGCTCTATGATCTTCTCGGTATCCTCGAGGGCGGCCTGCCGGCCGATCTCGGGATTGGAGCCGGCGCCCAAGCCTTTGGTCAGTTTGGCTCCGATCTGAAGCTTGATCGGGGCATGGGAGGAGCCGAGCGCCTGGAGGTCGGTGTTGGCAGCGATGAAGTCCACGCCGCCGATTCCGGCCTCGACCATGCGGTTAATGGCATTGCCGCCGCCGCCGCCGATCCCGATCACCTTGATTTTGGCGCTATTAGCTCCGGCCTCTTCCAGCGCCAGGTTCAGTTCGCGTTTTCCGACAACCTCCCGCATTTCCCCCTCCTCGGTCGGTGGTCCACAGTCGATAGTCTTTCGACTGAGGACCATGGACTCACGATACAAGCGTGCTCCACAGATCGCGGGTGCGGGCGAAGAGCCGCTGCCATATCCCGCCATTCGAGTATATGCCGTGGCCGTTGTAGCGCGGGTCGACCTGGGCGCGCCATGCGTAGAGCAGCAGGCCCACGGCGGTAGCGAAGCTCGGGCGGTTTAATTCCTCGTCCAGGCCTGCTACATTTATTGGATAGCCGCGCCGCGCCGGCATTTCGAGCACCTGTTCAGCCAGCTCCACCATGCCGTCCAGCAGCGCTGCCCCCCCAGTCAGCACTGCCCCGGCCGTGAGCTTGCCCTCGAAGCCGGCGCGGCGCACTTCCGTTCGGACCAGGGCCAGTATCTCCTCGGCCCGCGGGTTTATGATTTCGCAAAGGAGCAGCCTGCGCAGGCTCTTGGCGCTGCGCCCGCCAACGCCGGGCACATCGAGCGAGTCCTCCTTGGAGACCAGCGAGGAGAGGGCGCACCCGTAAGCCTGCTTGATGCGCTCGGCTTCAGTCAGCGGCGTGCGCAGGCCCACCGCGATATCGCGGGTGAAGTTATCGCCGCCCGTCGGTATCACCGCGGTATGCCATATAGCCCCGCGGTGATAGAGCGCGACGTCGGTGGTCCCGCCTCCGATATCTATCAGGACCGCGCCGAGCTCCTTTTCGTCCTGGGTCAGCACGGCCTCGGCTGCCGCCAGCACCTGGGCGATGGTCTTGGAGACCAGTATGCCGGCGCGGTTGACTGCGGTAACCATATTCTGGGTGGCGGTTATCGAAGCCGTGATGATGTGGACGTTAACTTCGAGCGTGGTCCCGGTCATGCCGAGCGGATAGCTGATGCCCGGCTGGTTGTCGATAAGATAGCCTTGCGGCAGGACATGGATGATCTCCGAGTCCTGCGGGATATTCACCGCCTGCGCCGCATCCACCACCCGCCTGATATCCTCGTGGCTGATTTCGCGATTGCGCCCGCGCACCGCCACCACGCCGCGGCTGTTGAAGCCGCGCACGTGAGCGCCTGAAATAGCGACGCGGGCCGACTCGAAGGAAATCCCCAACCTGGCCTCGACCTCCTCGACCGCGCGTTTGATCGCCCCGACCGTGTCCTCCAGGTTGACTATTATCCCCTTGCGCAGGCCGTGCGATTCGGCCGTTCCGGCGCCGAGCACCTCGAGGCTGCCGCCGTTGCGGACCCGGCCGACCAGTGCGCACACCTTGCTGGTTCCGACATCGAGCGCGCCGATTATCTTCTCCCTCTTGCCCATCTCTCCTCCCTGCCGCTTAAATCTTGTAAACGATCTGATTCTCGTACCTCAGGTCCACAGCCTCTATTTGACCATGCCTTTGCTTCAGCTCATGATACGAAGCGATGTTCTCAAGAAAAGTCCGGTAGCGCTTGAGGAAATCGCTGTCCCCCAGATAAATCAACACCGTGTCGTTCATGGGCATGAGCACGGCGTTGTTCGGATTCGAGACATCGATTTCAGAAATCCCCTTGGAGTAGCTGCTATTGCCGCCGTCAAGCTCGGCGATGACTCTAAAGTAGAGCCCGGCCCTTTTTCTGTTTTCTTCCGGATATCCCGATTGTTCCGGCGCAAGCAGTCCTTTGACGATCGGCAGATCGAACCGCCCGAAACGCGGCTGGTACGGGGCCAGCACCAGCCCTTCGCCGTCGATCAGGTAGAGTTCGCTGTTGATCTCGGCAATGGCGCGCGGCTCCCGCTCGCGCACCTTTACCTCAAGCGAGTTCGGCAGGATGCGTCGCACCTCGGCGCGCCCCACCCACGGCTCAAGCTCGACCTGCTCCTGGAGTTCCTTCAGATCGATTTTCAGCAGGAAGCGCGGGAAGCGATCCCTTATTTTTTCCTCCAGCCGGGCGACGTCGAGGTTGCGGGCGCCGACGAAATCGATCCGCTCCAGCCCGAAGCTGGGCGAGCTGAGGGCATAGCCGTACACTTTCCAGAGGAAAACGGCTATGGAGAGGATCAGCGCGAGCCGCAGCCCCTGGCGGCCGAGCGGCCAGAGCAGCAGTCGATAGCTGCGGTTCTGCTTGATCGCGCGCCCGTTCGATTTTCGCCCCGAGCGCTGCTCGGCCGGCGCGGCGCCCAAGGACGAATAGCCCGGGCCTGCTCCCATTACCTCCATATCTCGACCTCCTCCTCAAGCTCGATGCCGAGCTTCCTGACGACCTCCCCCTTTATCTTTTCGATCAGCCTGAAGACGTCGGCGGCCGCGGCGTTATTGCGGTTGACGATGAAGTTGCCGTGCTTTTCCGAGACGACCGCCCCGCCGATGCCTTTGCCTTTGAGGCCAAGGTCATCTATGATTTTGCCGGCAGAAAGAAGCTCTCCGCTTCTCGCGACTGGATTTTTGAAGATGCAGCCGGCGCTCTTCTCGTTGAGCGGCTGGGAGGCGCGTCGTTCCTTGCGATCGCGCACGATGCGCCTGTAGATCTCGGAGCGCTCGTCGTAGCGCAGGAGAAAGCGGGCGCGCAGCACCACCTCGTCCCTGGCCACGCTGGAGTGGCGGTATGCGAAGGAGAGTTCCGCCGCCGACCGCTCGCGCGCTCCCTCCCTGGGGCTGACCACCAGGGCGCTCCGAACCACGTCTTTCATCTCCACGCCGTAGGCGCCGGCGTTCATTCTGATCATGCCGCCGACCGAGCCCGGAATCCCGCCGAGTTCCTCCAGCCCGGCCAGCCCCTGCTCCATTGCCTTGCGCACCAGCTGCGGCATGTAATAATTGGCCGAAACTTCAAGCTCGGGGCCGCGAAAAACCGCTTTCTTTTCGAGCTGGTCGAGCGAAATCACGGCGAAGGCGAGCGGCTCGTCCCGCACGATCAAATTGCTGCCGCGCCCGACGATGCGCCACTCGAGGCCCGCCTCGCGCAGCGCATCGACCAGGGCCAGCGTCTCCTCGACGTTGCGCGGGAAGAAGAAGCTGGCCGGTCCGCCCACTCCGATCGTGGTGTGCCCGGCCAGCCGCTCCTCTGGAACAAAGCGGATGCCGAGCCGCCTGGCGATTTCGGCTGCGACCTTTCCGTTCAGAATCCCGCTCACTTTGAACCCCTTCTTGGTTAGCCGTGAGTTGTTAGTCGAATCTCATTTCGACTAACAACTCACGGCTAACGAGAAAGGAATTTTTCTCCTACTTTCCAGACATCGCCTGCGCCGAGGGTCAGGATCAGGTCCCCGGGGCGGGCTATTTTTTGGAGCGCTTCGGCGATCTCGCCGAAGCTGTGACAAAATGCCACCTCGCGATGTCCGTACTGTTTGATCTTTTCCGCAAGTTTTTCCGCCGAGACCCCCTCGATAGGCTCCTCGCCCGCCGGGTAGATCTCGGTGAGGATCAGGACATCGGCATCGAAGAAGGCATGACAGAACTCCTCGAAGAGGTGCAGGGTGCGCGTATAGCGGTGCGGCTGGAAGACCACGATTATCCTGCGCCCGTTGTGCGCCCGCGCCGCGGCCAGCGTGGCTCTGATCTCGGTGGGATGGTGTCCGTAGTCGTCGACGACCAGTATTCCGTCCCTCTCCCCTTTGATCTGGAAGCGGCGGTCCGCGCCGGGGAACCCGGCCAACGCCGCAGCCGCGCTCTCAAAGCCGACGCCCAAATCGGTGACCACCGCGATGGCGGCAAGCGCGTTCAGGACATTGTGTTGTCCCGGAACGCGCAGCCGAACCGGCCCGAGTTCCCGGCCGCCCTGCTTGGCGATGAACCGGGAATTAAAACCGTCGAGGGTAATCTTCGAAGCCGTGAACTCGGCCTGATGCGACGTCCCGTAGGTTATGACGCGCCGCTCCAGGCGCGGGATCAGGCTGCGCACGTTCTCGTCGTCGAGGCAGAGCACCGCGGCGCCGTAAAACGGCACCTTGTTGACGAAAGCCACGAATGTGTCTTTTATATCATCCAGATCGGAATATTGGTCCATGTGCTCGCGGTCGATATTGGTGACCACGGCGATGGTCGGGCTTAGCTTCAGGAACGAACGATCGCTCTCATCGGCCTCGGCCACGATCAGCTCTCCTTTTCCCAGGCGCGCGTTCGAGCCGAAGGTCGAGAGGCGCCCTCCGATCACCACAGTGGGATCGAGGCCGGCGCCGTCCAAGACCGTAGCGAGCATCGAGGTGGTTGTGGTCTTGCCGTGCGCGCCGGCAACCGCGATGCTGTACTTGAGCCGCATCAGTTCGGCCAGCATCTCGGCGCGCGGGATCACCGGGACTTGCCTGCGTTTGGCCTCGAGGACCTCGACGTTGTCCGGGCGGACGGCCGATGAGATCACCACGACATGGGCATCTTGCACGTTTTCCGCAGCATGGCCGATAACGATACGCCCGCCGAGCCGGGCCAGCCTCTCGGTGAGCGGAGACGCCTTCAGGTCCGATCCCGAGACGCGGTAACCGAGGTTGAGCAGGACCTCAGCGATCCCACTCATTCCGATCCCTCCGATTCCGATGAAGTGGATATTTTTTATCCTCCCGAACACCCCGTTACCTCACACCGAAATCTCAATGATCCGCCGGGCGCTGCGACCTGCCGCCCGCCAGCCGCAGCGCCAGGTCAATGATGCGCGCAGCGGCGTTGGGCCGCCCGAGCCTGGCGCTCGCTTCTTGCATTTTCGCCAGCCGCTCGCGATCATCGATCAAGGCCAATATCTCGCGGGCCAGGCGGGCGCCGGAGAGCTTGCTCTGGTCGATAACGATCGCCGCGCCGCGCGCGGCCATGGTCTGGGCATTGCGCCGCTGGTGCTGGTCGGCTGCTCCCGGAAACGGGACCAGGATCGCAGCCTTGCCCGCCGCGGTCAGCTCGGCGATAGTAGCGGCGCCGGCGCGCGAGATGACCAGATCGGCCTGGGCTAGAGCTTCAGCCATGTTATCGATGAATGGCCTGACATCGGCTGTAAACCCCGCCGAGCGATAGGCCCGGGCCACCAGTTCGAAATCCGCCTCTCCCGTCTGATGCGTGATCGCCAGGCGATCGCGATGTGGTTTGAGAAACGAGAGCGCGCCGCACAACGCCATGTTGATGGGATGGCTCCCCTGGCTCCCTCCGTACGCCAGCAGCGAGAACTTTTCGCCCGGCTCGCGGCACGCTATGGAAAAAAACTCGGGCCGCACCGGAACGCCGGTTTCAACCCCTTTCCCTCTAAGATGCTCGCGCGCCTCGGCAAAGGCCACCGCGGCCTCATCGACAAAGCGTGCCAGCATGCGATTGGTAAATCCGGGCACAGCGTTCGGCTCGATAATCAGAGTGGGGACTCTCCTCAAGGCCGCGGCCAGAAGGACCGGCCCGGATGAATAGCCTCCCAGGCCTATCGCCAGGTCGGGCCGAAATCGACCGGTGAGGCGCCAGGACTGCCAGAGGCTTTTCGGCAATAACTTCAAATTCATGAGCAACTTTTTCCGGTCTATTCCTTTCAGCCCCTCCACGTCGATCAGCTCCAGCTTAAAGCCCTGTTGCGGTATGATCTTCGCATCAAGGCCGCGCCTCCCTCCCACGAAGAGCACATCAGCCGCAGGATTGCGGCGCAGCAGCTCGCGGGCCAGAGCCACCCCCATAAAGATATGGCCGCCCGTGCCGCCGCCCGCTATTAAAACCCTCATCCCTCATTAGCCCCCTCGTCCATAAAGCCGTGAGTCGCTAGTCGAAGAGGAGTCCGACTTACGACTCATGGTGAATGTGGCCGGCATGTTGCGAGACATTTAAGACAATTCCCATGGCCAGCATGTTGGCCAGCATAGATGAGCCGCCCAGGCTGATAAAGGGAAGAGGTATCCCTTTGGTCGGCATGAGCCTGAGCACAACGCTCATGTTGATCAGCGCCTGGACCACCACGAGCAGCGTCAGCCCGCAAGCCAGGTAAAACCCGAAACCGTCCGGCGCCTTCACCGCGGCCCTGAGGCCGCGCCAGAAAATAAAGAGAAAGCCGACCAGAACCAGAGCTGCGCCGATCAGACCAAGCTCCTCGCCGACAACCGCATAAATGAAATCGGTGTGCGGCTGGGGCAGAAAGAATAGTTTCTGCTTCCCTTCCCCCAGCCCGAGCCCGGCCACGCCCCCCGAGCCCACGGCTATCAAGGACTGGCGAATCTGGTAGCCGGTGCCGAGAGGATCACTAAAGGGCGACAAGAACGAAACGATGCGCTGCTTTTGATACTCGCTTTGCGAGATCAGGAGGGCCAGCAGCGCGACGCCCGATGATACAAGCCCGGCCAGATAGCCGAGGCGCAGCCCTCCGATGAAGAGCAGCAGCACGCAGACCAGAGCCAGTGTCGCCGCCGTCCCGAGGTCGGGCTCAATCAAGATGAGAGCCGAATAAAGCCCGATCACGGAGAGATATGGGACCAGGCCGCTCCAGAAGCGGTTGAGCCTCTGGCCGTGCCGATCGAGATATGCCGCCGTAAATATAACTATCACGACCTTCGAGATCTCAGAGGGCTGAAAGCTCAACGGCCCGAAGTGGAACCAGCGCCTGGCCCCCGCGCCGGGCGCGACCAGCACCGCCACCAGCATCAGCAGGCAGAGGGCGAGCGCCGGGGCGAGCAGCGCGATGCTCTGGTAGTTCCGGTAGTCGTATTTCATCGCCAGCCACATCGCGGCCAGCCCGATCAGGGCATAGGCGAACTGGCGTATCAGGTAAAAAGAGAAAGGGCCGTATGAGGGGCTCGCCATGACCGCCGTAGCGCTCCCCACCATCACCACCCCGAACAGCGCCAGGGCGACTACCGTGGCGAAGAGCAGCTTGTCGGGCGAAAGCTTTCTGGCCATCCGGATCCCTACTTTCCGGTCAGCGCGAGCACCGCTTTTTTGAAAACTTCTCCGCGGTGCTCGTAGTTCCTGAACATATCGAAGCTGGCGCAGGCCGGCGCCAGCAAGACCACATCTCCGGCTCGAGCCAGCTCGTGCGCCCGCTCCACCGCCTCCTCGAGCGAGGAGCAGAAACTCGAAGGCGCAACGGCGCCGAGCGCGGCGGCGATCACCTCGCGCGCCGCGCCGATCAAGAGCAGGTGTTTAACGCGCGCGGCGACCAGCTCGCGCATGGCGGAAAAATCTGCGCCTTTGTCTTTTCCTCCCAGGATCAGCACGATGTTTCCGTCAAATGCCTCCAGCGCTTTCAGCGCGGCATCGACATTGGTCGCCTTCGAGTCGTTGTAATAGCTGACGCCGTTGATCTCGGCCACAAACTCGAGCCGGTGCTCGACCCCCTTGAAGCTCCGCACCGCGCGCCGCATCGCTTCCGGGTCGGCGCCGCAGAGCAGGCCGGCGGCCAGCGCCGCGCAGACATTTTCGCGGTTGTGCGCGCCGCGCAGGGGTATCTCGTCCAGCCGCATCAGCTCCAGCTCCTTCCCGTTGCGATACCAGATCCTTCCCCGATCTACATAGACCCCGCTCTCCAGCCTCCGGCTCCGACTGAAATAAAGTTTACGCGCGCGGGCCTGGGGGCCGAAGCTCGCGACCAATCGATCGTCGGCGTTGAGCACCGCCCAGTCGGTTTCGGTCTGATTGCGAAAGATCTGCTGTTTAGCGCAGGCGTAGGCCTCGAACGAAGGATAGCGGTCCAGGTGGTCTGGCGTTATGTTCAACAGCACCGCCACATATGGACGGAAAAGGCGGATCGCCTCGAGCTGGAAGCTCGAGACCTCGACCACGTAGAAATCGTCCTGGCGCGAAGCATCGACGAAACCGATAAGCGGAAGCCCGATATTGCCCGCGACCCGAGAGCGCAGCCCGGCCGCCCTTAGCAGCTCCCCGGTCAGAGCCGTGGTCGTGGTCTTGCCGTTCGACCCGGTGATCGCGACGATTTTGCCTTTCAGATAGCGGGCTGCCAGCTCCAGCTCTCCTATGATCTCGACGCCGACGGCGCGCGCCCTTTCCAGCGGCTCGATGGTAAGCGGGACGCCCGGGCTCACCACGATCAGGTCCGATGAGAGGAACGAATCTATGCAGTGGCCGCCCAACTCGAACTCGAGCCGAGCCCCGAGCCTTCGGGCGAGCAGCTCGAGCCGTTCTTTCCGCTCGGCGATTTCCATGTTGTCCCGGTCAGCGCTGTCGGTCACGACGACCCGCGCGCGGCGCGAGAGGAGGAAGCCGGCCGCGGCCTCGCCGCTGCGCGCCAGCCCGACGACCAGTATTTTTTTCCCTTCCAGTTTCAAGTTTGCCGAGTGTAAACTATAAAGCAGCGCCTGCCCCAGCTCCTCCCCGCCGGGCAAAGCGGTGGCCGAGGTTCCCGCCCGCCACCGGGCGGGCGGTGTGCAGCAAAGGGGCCCCGAAAAGCGGGGCAGGCGCGCTAACGCAACTTCAAAGTCGAGAGGCTGAAGAGAGCGAAGACCAGGGCGGCGATCCAGAACCTGATCACCACCTTCGACTCGCTCCAGCCGATCAACTCGAAATGATGGTGCAGCGGAGCCATCCGGAAGAGACGCTTTCCGGTGAGCTTGAATGAACCTACCTGTAAGATCACCGAGAGCGCCTCGATGACGAAGACCCCGCCGACCAGGGGCAATAGCAACTCCTGTTTGATCAACACCGCCACGGTGCCGACCGCTCCGCCCAGCGCCAGGGAGCCGACATCCCCCATGAAGATCTCCGCCGGGTGGGCGTTGTACCAGAGGAAGCCGAGCGTCGCGCCCACCATGGCGCCGCAGAATATCGTCAGCTCCCCGGCATAGGGATTGCCGATCAAGAGCAGATAATTGGCGAAGACCGCGTGGCTCGTAATATAAGTGAGCGCGGTGAAGGCCGAGGCAGCTACCACCACGCAGCCCGAAGCCAGGCCGTCCAGCCCGTCGGTCAGGTTGACGGCATTGGACGATCCGACGATCACCAGCAATATGAACGGTATGAGCGGCACGAAGATCGGCCAGCCGTTGATGAGGACGGCGTTCATCTCCGGCGTCAGCCGCTTGAAAAACGGCACGTTCAGCTTGGTGCTGTAGAGCCCCCTCTCGGCCAGCGCCACGATGGCTGCTGAAATAAGCAGAGCAACTACCAGCTGCGCCGCCAGCTTCTGCCGCGCGGTCAGCCCGAGCGACCGGCGTCGGATGATCTTGAGATAGTCGTCGGCAAATCCTATCGCGCCGAAGAGCAGGGTCGCCGAAACGGCCACCCACACGTAGAGGTTGCGCAGATCGACCCAGAGCAGCGTCGGCAGGACTATCGCTATCAGGACCAGGACCCCGCCCATGGTCGGCGTTCCCGCCTTGGCATGGTGCGAGGAGGGGCCGTCGTCCCTTATGCGCTGGCCGATCTGAAATTGCTTCAGCTTGTTTATCAACCATGGGCCCAACAACAGACATATGAACAGAGCAGTGAGCGAGGCACAAGCTGTCCTGAAGGTGATATAGCGAAATACGTTAAACCCGCCCCAGTACTGGTGCAGCGGGTAAAGCAGGTGGTAAAACACGCTTTCCTTTTTTCACCTCGCATTAATTTTCATCTGCCCGGCGTTCCGGGCGGTTGTCTTAAGACATCCGCCTGCGCGACAGTCCCTTCGACAGGGCGGAAGGTCTGCGTCACAGCCCGGACCACCTTCTCCAACCCCACGCCGCGCGAGCCTTTGACCAGCACCAGGTCTCCGGCTCGAAGCTGGCTGCAGAGGAACTCGGCTGCCTCTTCTCCTCGCTCGAAGAAGCGTTGCTTTTCGTTCCCCAACGAGTTCAGCGCGCCGAGGCCGATGTGCCGCGCCTGGCCCTGCACGGCGATCAAGAGGTCGATCGGGTGCGCGGCTAAGAATCTGCCGCACTCCTCGTGCAGCCGCGCGCTTTCCGTGCCAAGCTCGAGCATCTCGCCCGCCACCACGATGCGCCGCGAAAACCCCGGCAGTTCCGAGAGCGCTGCTACCATCTCCTTGAGCGCCCTGGGATTGGAATTGTAGGAATCGTCGATCAGGACGAAGCCCTCGGCAAAGCGCAGCGTGCGACCGCGCATGGGAACGGGCTCGAGATGCTGCATCCGCTCGACGATCGAATCAGGATCGACGCCGAGCCGGAGCGCGGCCGCAGTGGCAGCCAGAACGTTGTAGATATTGTGCCGTCCGATCAAGGGGAGCCAGGCCTGGCGCCTGGCTCCGGCCGCGTGCAACAGGAAGCGACTGCCATCTAGTCCGCAGCTAACCTCGCCCCCCCGCACATCGGCCTGCGCTTGGAGGCCGTACGAGATCTTTTCGCCGCGAAAATCGGCAACCAGCCGGACCAGGAGCGGGTCGTCGGCATTATAGATAACTGTTCCCCCTCTTCCGATATAATCGAGCATCTCGCCCTTGGCGCGCGCTATATCCTCGAGCGACTCGAAGAACTCCAGGTGTACGGGAGCGATATTGGTATAGATCCCTATCTGCGGGCGCGCTATTTCGGCCAGGCGGGCTATCTCGCCGCGCCGGCTCATCGCCATCTCGAGCACTGCGACCTGGTGTTCAGCGTCAAGGGCGCAGAGCGAAAGCGGTAATCCGTAAAGGTTATTGAGGTTGCCGCGCGACTTGAGAACGTGGAAGCTCCCGTCGAGCAGGCCGGCGGTGAATTCCTTGGTCGTGGTCTTGCCCGTGCTCCCGGTGATGCCGATAACGGTGCCCGGCCATCTGCTTCTGACCAGCGCAGCCGTCTCCTGAAGCGCTCTGGTGGTATCATCGACCAGGAGCAGGGCCGATCCCCGCCCCTGGTATTCTCCCCTCAACTCCGAGACCACCGCGCCGAGCGCGCCGCGCTCGAGGGCTTGGAGCACGAAGTCGTGGGCGTTGAAGCGCGGGCCGATTATCGCGAAAAAGAGATCGCCTGGGGCAACCGTGCGCGAATCGATCGATATCGACCGGACAAGCAGATCGGGCGATCCGGAGAGCAGGCTGCCGCTCGAAGCCGCAGCGATTTCTCGAAGTGCCAGCATCATAATAAGCCTTCAGCGATCAACTATCAGCGATCAGCAAAAGCTTTTATTTTCCTCGCTGATAGCTGATGGCTGAGGGTTTGGCTTCAGAAGCTCGCACGCCACCTGGGCATCATCGAATGGTATTACTTTATCTTTGAGCACCTGTACCTTTTCGTGCCCTTTTCCCGCGATCACCACCGCGTCGCCCGCGCCGGCCGCCCCGAGCGCGTAGGCTATCGCCTCGCGCCGGTCGGCTATCCGGACATAGTTGGCCGAAGCTCGTTTCAGACCGACCTCTATTTCGTCCAGTATAGCTTCCGGGTCCTCGCTGCGCGGGTTGTCGGAAGTAGCGACAACCAGGTCGCTCATCCGGCCGGCCACTTCGCCCATCAGCGGCCGCTTGGTCCGGTCGCGGTCGCCGCCGCAGCCGAAAAGGGTGATCACGCGGCGCGGCTTAAGCGCCCTGACTATTTCGAGCAGGTTGCGCAGCGCGTCGTCGGTATGAGCGTAATCGACGATGACCAGGAAAGGCTGCCCGCAATCGATCTTCTCGAAGCGCCCGGGCACGGCGGCAAGGTCGGCGATGCCCAGCCGGATGATTTCGGGATCGAAGCCGAGGTCGAAAGCGGCAGCAGCAGCAGCCAGGATATTGTAAGCGTTAGCGCGGCCGACCAATCGCGAGGTCAGGTCGAGCTTCCGGCCTCCGAGATTTACAGTCATCCTGGTCCCGGAAAAATCGAACTCCAGTCTCTCAGCTCTGATCTCTGCATTTGCTCCGAGACCATAGGTCAAGATGCGCGACCTCGCCTCGGAGGCCAGCCTCCGTCCCCATTGATCGTCGGCATTGATCACGGCAGTGGGCGGAGGCGGGACACCTTCCGGCAAAAACAGCCGCCGCTTGGCGGCATAATAAGACTCGAAGTCGCGGTGATAGTCGAGATGGTCGCGCGTCAGGTTAGTGAAGATAGCCGTTCGGAAGCTGAAGCCGTAAACGCGCAGCCGGTCGAGCGCGTGCGACGATACCTCCATCACGGCGTAGCGGCAGCCGCGGCCGGCGGCGCGGTCGAGGATGGCCGCCAGATCGGGGGCCTCGGGCGTGGTGCGCTCCAGCTGGAGGCTCTCGTCGCCGATCCGGCTGCTGATAGTGCCCACAACGCATGGCGTCTCTCCGGCGCGGCGCAGCATCGACTCGAGCAGATAGGTCGTGGTGGTCTTGCCGTTGGTTCCGGTCACGCCGACCAGCCGGACCCGCTCGCTCGGTCGATGGTAAAAGTTGTGGGCGAGCCGGGCCAGCGAGCGCCTGGCGTTCTTTACTTTAATCCAGGCGACGCCGGATGCTTTCGGCGGCTCCTCCGAGAGCACGGCGGCGGCGCCGCGCGCCAGCGCATGGTTCACGTAGAGGTTGCCGTCGGTGATTTCGCCCTTCAATGCCACGAAGAGATTGCCCGGGCCGACGCGGCGCGAGTCGTAGGCGATTCCCGTGATCTCACAATCTACCGGGCCGAATGTTTCTTCCACCTCGATCCCCTTCAACAGCTCGCCTAACTGCATCATTCCGATTGCTATCCAGGGCGGGCACGTCGGCCCACCCCTAGAGATAATTCAGAATCCCGATTGCTGCGCGCCCGGCTCGGCGCTCCTTTTTCTCTGGCGCGAAAACCAGACGTTGCACAGGGAGCCGGGGAGGACTCTGGCTCCGGCAGGCGGTATCTGCTCGACTGCCACTCCCATGCCGGTGAACCTCGGCTTCAGGCCAAGGACGGCGCATTGCCCTGCCACCTCGCGCAGGCTCTTGCCGCGAAAATCGGGCATGAGGATCGCCCCTTCGCTTGCGTGGATCACGATGGCCTGGATCTCTTCGGGTCCAGCCTCCCAGCTACTCCGCTCCGGCGGCTGGTCGAGGGGGAGGTCCGCGAACGAACCGTTCTCGGCCAGCAGCAACTCCTCGGGCTTTCGTTCAAGCTCTTTGGGGACTCCCAGGACATAGAGCGCGCGCTCGGCGATGCGCTTGAAAACCGGCGCGGCGACCTGACCGCCGTAGTAAAGTCCTTGCGGTTCATCCAGGATCACGACTACTGCAACGGCAGGATTTTTAAGGGGAGCAAAACCGGCAAAAGAGGCGACGAACTTGCTGCGCGAGTAAACCCCACGAATGACTTTCTGCGCGGTACCGGTCTTACCGGCAGCACCGTATCCGCTAAGCCTTGCAGCTTTTCCTGTCCCGCGCTCGACGGCAGACGCCAGGACTCGAGCCATCGCCTCGGCCGTCGTGGCGCTGATAACTCTGGTCCTCTCGTACTCGGCCTGATAAACCTCCCGCCCGTGGTGCGTCCTGATGCTGCGCACCACGTGCGGTTTAATTAAAAATCCTCCGTTAGCTATTGTACACAGCGCTCGGGCGATCTGCAACGGAGTAACACCTATCTCCTGGCCAAAGGAGATGGCGCCGATCGAGATGCCCGACCAGCTTGCGGGTTCGCGCAGCAGCCCGGCATGTTCGCCGGGCAGATCTATACCGGTCTTCTGGCCGAAGCCGAAGCGACGTATATAGTTGTAAAGTCGCTCCTCTCCCAATCGCAGGCCGAGCTTGATCGCTCCGACGCCGCTTGAGTTTTCAATCACTTCGCTGAAGCTCAGCAGGCCGAAGGGCTTATGATCATGGAAGAGGTGGCCGCGCACGCGGATTTGCCCCCGCTCGCAGTCTATATATTCATCTGTGCGCGCCAGCCCCTCTTCCAGCGCTGCAGCCGCCGCAACTATCTTGAAGGTCGAGCCCGGCTCGTAGGCCTCGGCGATGGCCGGGTTGCGCCAGACCTCCGGGCTGTACTCCTGAAAGCGATTCGGGTTGAAAGGGGGCCAGGCGGCCATGGCAAGTATTTCGCCGGTGTGTGGCTCCATTACCACCACGGTCCCACCGAGGGCGCCGCTCGATTCAACTGCCGCGGCAAGCTCTTGCTCGACTATATACTGAATTCCCCGGTCGATGGTTAAAACCAGCGAGCGGCCCGGTATGGACGGCTCAACCTCCTCGGTCGAGAAAGAGCTGCGCCGCGCGTCCTGCTTTACGATCAATCGCCCCGGCTTGCCGCGCAGCTCGCGGTCATATAATTGCTCGATGCCATAGAGGCCGTAATTGTCGGTGCCGACGAAGCCGAGCAGATGGCAGGCCAGCTCGCGATTGGGATAAAAACGCTTCCCCTCTTTCAAGAAGTAAACTCCGGGCAGCTCCAGCCCCTTGACCCGCTCCGTCTCTTTGAAAGAGATTTTGCGCTTGATCCAGACAAAGGAGCGTCCGGAAAGCGTCGAGCTAAGGCGCCGCTCCAGTTCCGTGTGGTCGAGCGAGAGGGCCTGGGCGAGCAGCCGCGCGGTCCGTTCGAGGTCCTCTACCTGGCGCGGATTGAGGTAGACCGAGACCAGATCGAGGCTGACCGCCAGCGAATCGAGCGAGCGGTCGTAGATGACCCCCCGCTCGGCTGCGATCTCGATCGACTCCTGCTGCTGCTCCAGAGCGAGGGCCAGGAGCCGCTCGTGCTCGAAGAGCTGAAGCTGAACCAGCCTGATCACTATTGCAATGGCCCAGGCGAAGACGATGAGAGTAAGAGGAAAGGTTCGATTGCTCCGGTTTTTAGCTCCCTCTTTCATTTTCAGGTTTAACCCTCTTGTGCGTTCGATTTCCGGCAGGTCGCAGCTTGGGCAGTCGGCCGACCGGCGGCACCGCTTCCTTGGCGGCGGCCGCTCCGCCGAAGATAACTTGATCGATAGTCGGGTCGATCAGGCCCAAATTCTGCCGCGCGTAGCCGTCGATGCGCTGGGGCGAACGGAGGGTATCTCGCTCCAGGGCCAGGCTCCGATTGATTTCGGACAGGAGCCGGCGCTGGCGCCTTAGCTCCTCGATCTTGTAGCCGTAGTCGATGACCTGCTGCTGTTCCCAGCAGTAAAAGAGCAGCAGGGCCGCGGAGACCAGGCCATAGGCGAGATAATAGGCGAGCGCGCGCAGGCTGCGCCTATCTTCCTCTTTTATTATGCGATTGTTGCCGATCGCCAATCGATCGCTGAAATCCACCATTTCTTCAAATCTTCTCGCAGCACCGCAGGCGGGCGCTGCGCGCCCGCGGGTTGTCGGCGATCTCCTCGGCGGAAGGCCACAGCGGCCTGCGGGTCAAGATGCGGACCAGGCCGGATTTGGCCATCTGCCGGAGAGTATGCTTGACGATGCGGTCCTCGAGCGAATGGAAAGAGATGACCGCCAATCTGGCTCCCGACTTGAGGAAGCGCACAGCCGACCCGAGGAAGGGCTCTATCTCTTGCAGCTCGCGGTTGACGGCGATGCGCAGGGCTTGAAAAGTGCGGGTGGCCGGATGGATGCGCCCCCCGCGTCGTCCTCCGGCCGCCCGCTCGACTATCTCGCTCAACTGCAAGGTGGTTTGAATCGGCGCTCTGCGCCGCGCCTCGACTATGGCGCGGGCGATGCGCCGCGCTCTCCGTTCCTCGCCGTAACGGTAGATTATATCGGCCAGCTCGCGCTCGGAGGCGCGGTTGACCAGGTCGGCCGCGGTCAGTTCCTGCGAGCGGTCCATGCGCATATCGAGCGGACCCTCGCGCTGAAAACTGAAGCCCCGTTCGGGCGAAAGGAGCTGATATAACGATACGCCGAGATCGGCCAGCGCGCCGTCAAGCGACGAGACGACAGCGTCCTGGAGCACCTGCTCGAGCCTGGCGAAGCTCGCCGCATGAAACGACACCATCGGGCCAAAGCGCGCCAGCCGGCGGCGCGCCAGCTCGAGCGATTCGGCATCGCGGTCGATGGCCACCAGCCTTCCCGATGGATAGATCCTCTCGAGAATGGCCTCGGCGTGGCCGCCGAGCCCGACCGTGGCGTCGACAAAGATATGCCCGGGCTGCGGATCGAGCAGTCTCAGCACGGAATCAAGCAGCACCGGGCGATGCCTGATTCGACCTTCCTCCATGCCTCGATCATATGCCACCGCCAGCACCTTCGCCCACCTCCCCTTTATCGGGAGACGTGAGATGGGAAGCGCAAGACGAATCCTGGTTTTGTCTCCCGCCTTCCGTTTTCCGTCTCCCGACTCGCTCTCACCGTTCCGTGGTTAAAGAGAAACTCTAAATACCCAGGTTGGAGAGGGCCTCGGCATCATCATCGGTAAAGGGGGCCGACTCCATGCGGCGCACGAAGTCATCGTGGTTCCAGACCTCGATGTGCCTGATATTGCCCATAACGGCAACATCGCCGTTGATCTTCGCCCGCTCGCGCAGCCTCTGATGAATCAGCACCCTCCCCTGACGGTCCATCTCGGCTTCCTGTCCCCAATAGTTGGCCCTCTCGAGGAATTTGACCTTCTCCGGTTTCATGGTAGGAGGGGCGGCCAACCTCTCTTCGATTTCCTCCCATACCGGCAGAGGATAAATCTTCACGCTCTCGCCCGAAATGCTCGTGATGAAAAGGCGCGTGCCGAAATTCTCCTCGATCGCCTTTCTAAACGAAGCGGGAATTTTAAGTCTCCCCTTCGCGTCCACCTTTGCCGGCAGGTTGCCACGCAGCATTTCGCTTGTCCTCCGCTCGATTCAGACCGCCGCTCTTTTCAGCTCAACCCGGTACAAAAAACGCCCTCTTGGTCTACTTTAGTCCACTTTAGTCCACCAAATGATAAATTAGTTGCAACCCTATGTCAAGAAAAATTTTATATCAATTGCGATTTTGCTGTGCCGCCTTAAGCCACACGAAACAAAAGACTTACGCCTACACCCCGCGCCGACCCCTCCCGCAGGCCGTAAAAAATCTCAACATGTTGTGGCGATATCGACCGGGATGGCCAAATGTAGTATGAACAGGGGGGCTAAAACGGGTGGTCGCGAGGGGGCCAGGCTCGGTTAGCCGGACCGCGCCCGCCAGCTACGAGGCGGCCGCAATTGCCGCTTCGCTCTGTGCCTGGTAAAAGCGTAACTGGCTTGAGAAAAAGAGGATTCGCGTCCAGGCGCGCGCCAGGATCAGGGCCTGTCGCAGCAAAAATACCAGCATGATCAGGAGCGCAGAGTTTTGCGGCAGTCGCGCTTCAATCAAAAGGTAGAGCAGGAAGAAACCGGCCCCGATGAGGGCCACCAGCAAATAGAGCAGTGCGGCCGGTTTTAAGTTGGCCAGGACGAAGCCGAAGCCGCCCCTGGTCTCCCCCACCGCAGTTCCACTTTGTTCCACCACCGCCTTGATCTTGGCGTAATCGGAGGCCATATTGATGAAGCAAAAGAGGGCCAGCACTACGGCCAGCCTCAGCCAGTAAACGGCGATCACGGTGCGTTCGCTTGCCGCCGATTGCACCAGCCACTCGGCGCCGCGCCAGAGCGCCTGGTTCACTCCAAGGAGCAGCAAATAGAGCGGAAGAAAGAGGAGCATCAGCTTGAAAAGCTGGAAGCCGAAGCGCCCGCCGTCGGCCCAGAAGCGCTGCCAGGAGAAGGGCTCGCGGCGGGCGAGCGCGCCGATTGCGCCGGCGTTGAAGAAGGCATTTGCCGCCAGGTAGACCAGCGCGGCCAGGGCGAACCAGACCAGCGACCAGCCCTCGAAGGTCTCTGACAATCTCTGCGGCGGGGAATCGGCGACGAGGGCGGCGAGCGGTCCCAGCACCGGCTTGAAAGTCTCTTCCAACTCCGGGTAACGGTAAACGAACTCTCCGTACCATTGCGCGTCGAACCGCTCCAGCGTCCGCCACGCCTCCGGCCGGTCGCTCATTTCGCTCTCGAGCAGGCTGTATACGGGCGCAGAGAGCAACAGGGCGACCATCAGGTTGAGCAGCAGCAGAACAGCGGCCAGCCGCCACCGCGAATTGGCCAGCCTTATTCCCTCCCTCAGCGCTTCGCTCGGCCTCATAGCTTCAGGCCAATCCTCCCAGCAGCGCGAGCAGCTGTTGCGTCCAGAACATCACCTTGGACCACCATTTGAGCGCGGGCCGCCGGTCCTTCTCCTTCGAGAGCGAGTTGTTGTTGAAGTTGATATCGAGCAGAATTTTCCTCTCCGGGTCCACCGTCGCTCTTACGATTTCGGCGCCGCGCCGGAACTGGAATTTAGCCCAGCGGTATTCGCCGTCCCAGTTGCGCCGCTCGACGTGTCCGTCCTCGAACTCGACCAGAAGCTCGACCGGCAATATCGCCTCGCCCAGCCTTGCCACCACCACTTCGGACTCGTATAGCTTCTCCCCTGCTCTCTCCAGGCGCCGCGCCGCGCCGCGCGTCACTTCAACTTTATTGCCGTTTTGGTCATAGACGCCCGGCTCGCCGCCGAGCCGCCGATTGTTTATCTCGACCACGGCGTAATCGAGCAGATCCGAGCTGAAGAAAAACCGCTCGAAGAACCAGGTCATGTCGCGCTCGGCCACCTCGTTCACGACTTCTATGAAATCATCGGTCGTGGGATGGCGGAAGCGCCAGCGCTGGTAATAGGCGCGCATGATGCGCGCCATCTTCTGCTCTCCGAGCAGATTCTCGAGGGTACGCAGGGTCAATGCCGCGCGCGGGTAGGAATTCACCACGTAGCTGTCTCTGCCGCGGTATTCCCAGGAATTTCGCGCCAGCGCATCGGCTTTCGGCGCGCGCAGGTAATCGAGCTTGTTGTCGGTATCCTGGTCGATCTTCACCCGTCCCCAGAGCCAGTCGAAAGGCAGCCGCCCGAAGTAAATCGGAGTTATCGGGAACGAGGCGAAAGAGAGGCTGAATGCGCCGGGGCCGTAAACCTTATCCAGGATTTTTCCCGTAGAATAAGTGTTGAAGCCTTCGTCGAGCCAGGACTCTTCGAACTCGTTGTTGGCCACCAGGCCGTACCAGTACTGGTGGCCGAACTCGTGCACGGTCACTGATTCCGGCGCGTGGGCGTGTCGGCTCGGCCACCAGCGGGTGCCGGCGGTGATCAGCGTCGGGTACTCCATGCCGCCGGCGGCGCTGCCGCCCCAGGGGGGATCGACCAGGGTGATCGTCTTGTAGGGGTAGGCGCCGTACCAGAGGCCGAAGTATTTGATCGCCGCGGTCAGGGCGCGGAAGTGGCGTTCGACCTGGCTTCTGTGCTCAGGCGAGATCAGCAGGATCATCTTGACATCCTTCAGCCTGACCTCTTCGGCCGGCAGCCCGAGCAGCCGCGCCGTCTCCTCCAGTTCCTGCTTCGAGACCTCACGGTCCGCTGCGAAGTCGCGCTCGACGCGGATGAAGCGCGGATAGGCGGTCCAGGCAAAATCGTGCACGTCTTCCTGGTGGTAGGTATAGCTTGCCGTGCCGTCGCCGTTGGTGCGGTTTTCGACCAGTTCGCCGGTGGCCCCGACCAAGAAGCGCACGGGCACGGTCAGCTCGACGCGGTAGGCACCGAAATTGGCATAGAACTCGCTGTTCTCGTGGAACTGGTGGCAATTCCACTGGCCGTTGATGGCGTAGCGCATGCCCGCCCGCTCATACACCCCGATTTTGGGGAACCACTGCGCGACGAAGAAAAAATCGCGATAATACCCGGTGCGCGAGAAAAAGCGCGGCAGCTTGGTATAGAAATCTATTTCGAGCGAGATAGTGCCCTGCGGCGGAACCGGCTGCGGCAAATCGACTTTAATGACCGTTTGATCGTCGGGGTTGCCGTCGTCCGGCTGGACGAATTTTATCGCGGCGGTTAAATCCGGTCCTCCGATTACTTGCAATCTCCTGACATCGATCCAGCCCCATTCGCCGTCGCGCAGCCGATTGCCGCGGCGGCCGCGCCCCTCCGCCTCGCGCATGAAGCTGCTGCGCTCGTTCTTGAAGGCATTCATATAGAGGTGGAACCAGAGGTCGGGGACGTAGTCGTCCGAATCGTTGCGCCAGGTTAAGACCGCGTGCCCGATTACCGCTTTCGCCTCGGCGTCGAGACGCGCCTGGATCTCGTACTTGACGATTTGTTCCGAGAGCGCCGCCTCCGCCGCGGGAGCAAATAATATGCCTAAAAATACCAGCCTCTTCACGCCGCTTACCATACGGAGTTTTCCTTTATAACACAAATCCCGGCGTCAATTCCATAAGAAGAGGATCAAACCCGCGATTGGCGTTGCAATGGCCCTGCCTGAAGTTATAAAATAAAAACCTCTACTGTTTTAAGGAGATAGCGAGCAGAGAAACGAGGAGGATCGCGCTGCGATGGATGACAAGCTGTTCGTTTTTCCCCCGCCGCCCGCGGCCGAAGCCGTTGAGTGGGCCGGCACCCCGATAGGACGCTCTAACACCATAACCAGAACCAAGGGTCGCACCGCCAAGTACGATAAAACCGTCGATAAAAAGCCTGGGCTGCTCGAGCATCTGCTCGAGCTGGCACGCATGGAGATGGAGCGCGACCGCTCCAGGACATTCATCCACGACGTGATAATCCACGGCATCCGGGTGCGCGCCCACACCAACAGCCGGCATCTCTATGACTTCTGGGTCGAGAACTGGTACGATCCCTCGGAGTGGCTCAAAATCACGGGACAGGAGCCGCCCGAGAAACCCAAGGTAAACGTCTACGCCTTCACCGGAGTGGCCGAGGCCGAAGAGGCCGCCTATTACAGCCGCGCGCACAACGTCATCGCCTTCTTCAACACCGCCTATTACGGCCAGCTTAAGAGTTGGGTCCTGGGGGCCGTCGGCCGAGTCCTCGCCGAGGAGTACGGCATTCATTCGATCCACGGCGCCTGCGTCGGCAAGGATGGCAAAGGGATTCTCTACATCGCTCCGACCGGCACCGGCAAGAGCACGGCGTCATACGGCCTCATGGCCTGGGAAAAAAGCCGCTTTCATTCGGACGATTGGGTCTACGTCCGCTACGCTTATCATACCCGCGACGGCCGGCTCGTCTCGCCGCTGGTCATCCGCTCGAGCGACGGCCGCCGCGCCCAGGGATTCCAGGTCTACCGATGGATCGAGGAGAACCAGCAGGACAGAGAGGCGGAACTCCACTGCTGGATGCTCGACAACCGCGAGGTCAACGTGAAGCTCAAAGACCTGGACCTGTCGGTACCGCTCGAGGCCTACGCCTACACCTCGGAGAAAATTTTTTACCTGCGCAGCAACCTGGTCGAGGGCTTTCCGGAGTCCGCATACCAGATGGTCCAGTCCGATTTCGAGAACTGTCCCGACGTCACCGCCGCCTTCATGGAGAAGCAGCGCCCGGTGATCGAGACTGCGGTCGAGGTGCTCTGCAACAGCTCGCACCCGAAAATCGCCGCCTATTTCAAAAGCATGCCGCGCCAGGAGCTCGAGGTCAGCCTCGGCCGGATGATCGCCTTCGATAATGCCCGCAATATGCTTGACATCACCAAAGTATTCCCGCCCGAGCGCGTCTTCTTCAACCCGATGGAGCCGATTCACCTGACCTGCGTCATGCTGCTCAAGCGCGATTTCAACGACAACACCATACTCGAATCGCTCGATGTCGACAAGTTCATGATGAGGCTGATGATCGGCGAGACGCCGGAAAAGAAGCGCGAGGTGGCCTATAATGCATATCGTGCGGTTGACGACGACGCGGAGAAGGCTTTCATACAGGCGCTCGAGCGCAAATATCAGCAAGCGGCATCCCGTGGCGATACGCGCAGCTTTTATCAGCTCTATCTGGCCGAGCGGGAGATCCCGGATACTTTGTGGGAGGAGTTCGAGCTCTTTCGCACCATGTTCCAGGCGGCTGCCTGCTACGACATGAACACGGTCCTTCAGAACGACCGCGAGATCAAGTCCAAGCGCGATGCCATTCTGCTTACCATGCATCTGATCGCCAAAGTTCTCGAAGAGCAGCCGCGCGGCATCCGCCTGACCATCGACAACTATCGCCAGTTCATAGTCGGGGATGAGAGCGCACACCGAAGCTGAGCTTGCAGCCCGCGCTGCGGCCACGGCCCAAGGTCTCTTTTGCTTCCTGCGCGACGAAGACTACATACGCAAGCTGGTCGATGCCTACATCATGGGCCGCTTCAGGCGCTACATACCGCGCCAGGGGAGAGAGTATGAAGAGATGCTCAAGGCCCTTTCCCTCGAGACCCTGCTCTTAATGGCAGCCGTGGCCGCCGACCGCTCGGCGAAGTACCTGCAGAGGCGCAGGCTGATCTTTCTGAAGGAAACCGACATCGAAGCAGGCAGCCGGTTCAGGCAGGCGCTCGGGCGCGCCCTGGTCGGCGGCGAGCCCGCAGCCGCACTCGAAGGGCGTCTTGCCGAGTACCTGTCGCTCGGACGCGAGCAAGCTGAGGCCGCCTACTGCGATAGGGCGGCGGCGGCCCTCGATAAAATAGACCGGCGCGGCGCGCGGCGCGCCATCGAAGCCGTGCTCCCCGCGCTGGTCCAGGCGGCCGAACGGTGCCTGGACCGCGCCTTTGAAGAGCAGGAGCCGGGAGTCAGGAGCTGGAAGCCGGAATAAAATCGTTAGCCGTAAGTCGCAAGTCGTGAGCGGAATTCTCTTTCCACTTACCACTAACGACTTGTGGCTTTTCTCTCGACTCCCGCTTTTTAACGGCACCCCGCTCGCGCTTGTTATCAACTATTTTGCCGGCGAAGCCCTTGACAGGGCGTGGACCAGATATTATTGATACTAGTGGATAAATCATGATGACAGTTGCCTGTGCCGGTTACTCCGGCGCAGCGGAAGCGAAAAGAGGAGGTGAAGCCTATGATCTGGCGTTTCGATCCGTTCGACGAGATCCACAATATCTTCCGCGATATCGACAATCTCTTCCGCCGCACCATCACGGAACTGGGCGCAGGCTCGAGCTTAAATGAAACGCCTTCTCGCCGCTTGCTGCCGGGCGCGATGGGCCTGGCTACCACCAGGCGTTTTGCTCCCGCGCTCGATGTTTTTGCCGAGGATGGCAAGCTCGTGGTCCGCTGCGAGGTGCCCGGCGTTGATCCTAACAAGATCAACATCGAGGTAATCGGGAACCAGCTCAAGATCACCGGCGAGAAGTCCTTTGGCCGCGAAGTCAATCAGGAAAACTTCTACCTGCGCGAGGCGGCCCATGGTCAGTTCGAGCGGCTGCTCGCCCTGCCCGAGGGGGTCAAGACCGAGGAAATTAAGGCCACCTATGACAAGGGCGTCCTGGAAATCCATCTGCCCGTGGAGGGCTCGCTCGCTCCTCGTCGGGTGAAAGTCGAGGTCGCGGAAGGACAGAACAAACAGATCAAGGTGGCGTAATTTGCTTGTATTTTTCTGCAGCTGTCTGTGCCTCTTGGTTCCTTACCGCAGCCGCGCTGCGGCTGCGGCTTTTTCTTATATTATGAGGTGATGATGCCCGATAAAGGTCTCGGAAAGATAACCGGTAAGATCATCTACACCGGCGCACATCAGGGCGGTCGATTTCACGTCCGGCTTTACCGGCGCCCGGAGGACGAGCGCAAGGGGCCGCCCCTTTACTGGACAACGGCCGATGCGCCGGGCGAGTACTCCATAGACGGCATCGAGGAGGGGCAGTACGTTGTCCTCGGCTTGCTCGACAGCGAGCCCGAGGACGATGAGCGCCCGAACTTCGACGCCATTGTGGCCGAAGGAAGTCACAGAATGAAGACTCCGGTCCACGTCAAGGCCGGAGAGACAGTAGATAAGGTGGACGTCGTCATCCAGGACCTGAAGCTCAAGAGCTTTCTGCTAAAATAAGAATGCCTAACGAAACCGCAGGGTGATAGGGCAAGCCATCAGCTTTCAGCTGATAGCTCGAAAGCAGTCTCCCACCCGGTTTTGTTAGGGCTCTAAGAGTCAACCAGGAGACGGGAAACGGAAGAGGATTAAAAATCTTTTCTCGTCTCCTGTTTCCCTTCTGCTGGCTCCTGAACTCATCCCCAGATTCGCGGGATAAAGCGGGGCACGATTTGCGCGTAGCGCCGCCACTCTTCGCCGAATTTTTCCTCGAGCATCTGCTCTTCCGGAATGACCAGACGGCGTGCAACCAGGTAGAGCAACCCCCAGGCGGGCAGGATCAGATAAGAGCTTCCCAGGAAAAAAGACATAGATCCGGCGGTAAAAAGCATGCCGCCATAGAGGGGGTGGCGCAGATAGCGAAAAGGTCCGGTCGTTACCAGACGCAGGCCGCGGCGCGCCGGCGGCAGTTCCCGTAACGACCAGAGCATCAGCCCTCCGCCTACTGCGAGCGAGGCGATACCGCCCAGCCAGCGCAGGACCAGGCCCATCTCGGGGCGCGGCAGGTCTGTAACCCGTTGGACCAGCAGCGCCAGAAGCGGCAGCAAAATGCTGACGAACAACATCCACGGGCCAGCCCCGAAGATCCGCCTGTACGGGGTCATGGCCCGCATTCGACCGGTGCTTATGTACATCACTCCTTCCTGTAAACCTCGATCACCCGCCGGAACTCATGCGGGCCTTTGGGCTGCGTATGAAAGGAATTATGCACGATTATCACCAGCTCCTCGCTCCCGTCCAGGCATCCGCCCACAGGCTCGCCCATTTCATCCAGCGGCTCGTAGTCGCCGTAGTCCTTGCGCAGCACCCGCCTTTTCTTAATCGGAACCTCCCTCAAAGACTGGTCGCGATAGGCAAAAATCCGCTCGAGGGCAGTGGTTGTGCTCATGATGCCGTGGATCTCGACGTCCAGGATCTGTCGCTCGGGATTCAGCCGGTCACGCGGCAGGACTTCGACCGAATAATCGTTTATATTTTCGACCAGATCGGCCAGCATGGTCTTGATCTGGTTTTCCATAGTCTTCCTTGAAAAAGCCGTGGGACTACCCTAGCTTATCTTAATATCTTTCCCCCACCCTGGCAAGAGCCGCCATAAAGAGAGGAGCTAGGAGATTAATCTCGATCTTTATTCTAGCTCCTAACTTCTAGCTCCTAGCTCCTTATTCCGGCTCCCGCTCGGGAAAATATTACCTGGCCGGAGCGCTGGGAGTGAGGAAATCCTTCCAGAGCAAGCTGATCCGTTGTATCGCAGCGGGCCATGCAGCGATGGCATGCGCTATATAAATCGAGCCTTCCGCCATCTCCACGTTTCACCTGGTCCAGATGGCATGCGGGTTGCATATATTAAATGCGGCGTTGAATAGCGGTTTCTGACCAGTTGCAATTTTCGCGAGTGCGGTCAGGCTGATCCTTTCCACCGGAGGCGCGCTGCGAAGCGGCGGCCCGGGCAAATGGCGCGCCTCCGGTGGCTTTTCGATGTCCCGCTTCGAGTTTATACTAGCCGCTCGCCGTTTGAGATTTGCCCGGAGCCGAATTATAATCCCCGCCTGTGAGCGTTGCGGAACTTAAGCTTTCTCTGGCCGGATTCGGGCGCGTCGGACGGGGCTTCGCCCGCCTGCTGCTCGAGAAGGAGCGCTATCTGCGCCGCGCATGTCGAGTTGCTTGCAGGGTAACGGGAATAGCCACGGCAAGGCATGGCTCGCTGATTGATGAGGGGGGAATCGATTTGCGCTGGGCGCTCAGGAGGATCGAAAAGGGCGATAAGATAGGTCCCGACCGCGACACGGTCTCTTTTATAAAGGCCTGCCCGGCTGAAATTCTCTTCGAGATAACTCTGCTCAACCCGCGCACCGGCCAGCCCGCCATCCGGCATATCAAGGCGGCTTTCGCCTCGGGCAAGCACGTCGTCACCGCAAACAAGGGGCCGATAGCCATTGCCTACAAATCGCTTCAGGCTATGGCAGAGAGGCGAAAGCTGCTCTTCCGTTTCGAAGGCGCGGTGATGGACGGCGCGCCTATCTTCAATCTCGTGCGTCATGGGCTTCCCGCAACTAAGGTCCTCGGATTCAGGGGCATACTGAACAGCACCACGAATATCATTCTCTCGGCGATGGAGCGGGGCGCGACCTTCGGACAGGCGCTGAAAAGGGCGCAGGACCTGGGAATTGCCGAGGCCAACCCCGACTACGACGTGGACGGCTGGGACGCGGCGTCGAAGGCCGCCGCTCTGGCCAATGTGCTGATGGGCGCAAACATCAAACCGGCGCAGGTCGATAGGAAAGGGATTCGGGGCATCACCGGCTCGGACCTCGCGCGGGCGCGCCGGCTCGGCAAACGGATCAAGCTGGTGGCGCGGGCATCGAGGCGCGGGCGTGCCGTTGAAGTATCCGTTGCGCCCGAGATGCTACCGGCGACCGACGTGCTTGCCTCTACATATGATTCGCAGTGCGCGCTTACCCTGGCCACCGACACCATGCGCGAGATAACCATATTCGAGGGGGAGAACGATTACCATCAGACCGCCTACGCCCTCTTCAGCGACATGGTCGATATCGTGAGGGAGACGCGAAGCAGAAACGTGGTGCCCCAGACAAGCGCCCGATTCTGGAAAATGATCGAGCGCCGGCGCCCCTGAAATAAACGGGGGCCCAGATGGGGCGAAAAACACGGCTAGACTTATCGCCCCCACTCAGCCCAAAAGCCCGAAGGAAGAAGCGAAAAGTAAGAGGGAAAAATCGGCCTATTATCTCCCGCTCGCCGGCTCCTGGATTTTAAATTTCATCAAACCCAGACAAACCCAAATGCCTGACACCTTGAAGTGGAGGGAAGCAGCTACAACTGCTAAATCCAGAAGCGCGGGGATAAAACAGGTACGTTTTCAAAACCGAGAAGGGGTCTGCAGAACCAAAAAAGATCGGATTTTAAGCAGAAGCCGAGAAAAAGGAGTAGAAGAG
>FWPU01005275.1_pt1 | contig 28375 bp, 23 predicted proteins | sample 2228361 | NCBI WGS metagenome assembly FWPU01 (sample SAMEA103939777, study PRJEB20133) | metagenome
TGCCTCCATATCTTAAACAGAGAGCTGTTCGGTGATCACATTTTTGAAACACCAGTTCGCGTTTCGGTGATCTTATTTTTGGAGCTGAGCGTAAGGTTGAATTCGCGTCCCCCTTTGCATTAATCTTATGGCTATGTTATGGGGATTGTTTTGTCTGGGAATCCTGGCTCAGCGGCCTGACACATCAGAAAAAGACACCAGCTTCCAAGCCGGAACCGAGATGGAGGAAGAGGTCACCGAAATAGGCGAATACAGGATAACGGATATGAAGATGCCCCTCCTGGGGTCGCCCTTCAACGCCATAGAGGCGATCAGCGCTTCCCTCGCCCAGCAGGGCGCGCCACAGGAGGTGATGTCAGCCGCGTCATCATTAGCCTCGCGGGTTAATGCCCTGGACACGACCGGCGCCATGAAGATCGCTCAATCCATAAAGGTCAAGGGCGACTACGCGGGAGCCGGGGAGTTCCTGGCCGCTGTCGCGGACTACTCGTTCGGGCGATACTGGCTCTCCGCTGGCGACCTGAAAAAATTCGTAAATAAATACCGCGGCTTTCCGCTGGGCCGAGAGGCCAGGGCCCTCGCTGTCCTCTCATACCTCTACTGGGGTCAGTTCGCGGAGGGTCAGGCGGTCGGGTCTCTCTACGCGAGGGAAGGCGAGGAGGATGTTGAAAGGGGGTTTTGGAACGGCTGGACGCTCTGGGCGACCGGCATGTGCAGTTATTTCAAGGGCGACTACGAGGTCGCGGAGCGCTATTTCATAGAGAACATAACGCACAACACGGATTCAATCGTGGTCCTTTACTCCAGGCTGGGCGCGGGATGGTGCAACCTGCACGAGGGGAGGCCGGCTGACGCGAAGACCCAGCTGGAGATAGTCCTCCTGTCGTCGCCGGAGGGCTCTGATCTGGCGAAGTGCGCCGAGCTCGGGGTTGCCATAGCGGTCTTCAACATGGGGAAATACCAGGAGGCTTACACCATTCTCAACGAAATATACATGCCCCAGCCACGCAATCCATACCTGGCCGCTGAAATACTCTACCAGAGGGGGTTTGTCTGCGAGGTGATGAGGAACTTCTCGGAGGCTGAGCATTCCTGGCGCAAGGTCATAGAGGATTACGGCAACATGAGCCAGGCCGCCTCTGCCGCGTTCAAGCTGGGGGAGTCATACGCGGCCGGCGGGGACAACGAGCACGCGATACCCATGCTTGAGTGGCTGGTCAAGCAATTTCCGGATTACCCGAAAAACGACAGGGCAATATACATGCTCGCGGAGATGTATTTCTCCATGAAGGAGTTCAGGAACGCGCTGATCAAGTTCAAGGAGTTCAAGGCCCGGTTCCCATACAACCGGCTGTCCGACGATGTGGCGGGCCGCATGTCCCAGACTTATTACGCCATAGCCCTTGAGGACGAGAGCATCCTGCCGGAGTTTGAGAAGGATTTTCCCCACTCGCCCGACCTGGCTGAGTCCTACTACTACTGGGCCGTCAAGCACTACGAGGAGGCAGAAAAGCTCAAGAGCCCGGCGGAATACGACACGGCCGCGACGCTGTTTTACAAGATGGCTGTCCTGTTCCCGAAACACAGGAGGGCGCCGGACGCGCTGTTCTACTCCGGGCAGATATACTTCAACCACAAGAAATACTCCTACGCGGCCAGCATCCTGAACAAGTTCGTGAAGTCATATCCCGAAAACGAACACCGGAGCGAGGCGATCCAGCTGGTGGGCATGTCCTATGTGATGTTAAATCAACCGGTCGAGGCCATAAAGATACTTGAGGACCTCCTGAAGACATCAACGGACATGAGCGAACAGGCAGTGGCCTACCATTACCTCGGAATAGCCTATATACAGATGGGTGATGTAGGGAAGGCCTCAGAAGCGCTTGATAGCGCTAGCCTTCTTTACAGCGAGCTGGGCAGGATGGAGGATGTGGAGGCCGTCAACCAGCTGAAGAGCAAACTGCCCAAGTAGGGGCGAAGCCTGTCCCTGCATTTTAAACCTGCTTCCTGCACGGAGGAGTGGAAGGGGTTTTCCTAGTGTGGTCTTCAGGATTGAGAGGATAAGGGTTCTCGTGTTCAACGGAAAGGGTTCACCCCCTGAGGCATGAGGCCCGGCCAATTACTGAGATTCGTTCACGCAGGATCTGGATTAACTGGGTTAGAATATTCGCGCGTGTCTTTTTTCAGGTTTTTTGACCGCGAGGGCCGCTCCGGCCACCACAGCTACAAATGGGGCCCATGCCACGCGAAACCTGGCCATTGATCCCGGGCCCGGAATGAGAAATAGATAAGCAAGGTATAGGATGGGTAGCAAAACGAGGGGGTTTCTCCTGCCGCGCCAGAGGCCGATAGCGAACGCCAGGTATATCGCCAGCAAAAGGATGGCCTGCGGTATCCAGAGGATGAAAGGCGCGCGGGCGTTGCGCCAAAGATCGGATAGCTCGCGCCTGAGCCCAGCAAAACCCTCCTGCGCGAGGCTGATATAGATGTCAGCGTATAACCACTTCCCGGTAACGATGTAAGAGGTGTTTATGGCAGGCATGAGGGTCCGTGGCAGGCCCCTTAAATAAACAATGGCGTAGTCCGCGGGGTGCTTGAGGATGTAATCCGTAGCCTTCTTGCTCATCAGCCTGGCCGCGAGCATGGGATTTGAATCGGCCTCCACGAGTATCGCCCCCATCTCCTTAACCACCTCCGCGTCCATGGTGAGGAAATCCTTGCCCTCAATCCGTCCCCTCGTTGGCGCGTAGTGGAACCTCATCAATGTGTAACCCTGGATGCTGGTCAGCTCCGGGACCCCGAACTCAATGTAGTTTCTCAGGCACCAGAGGCCTATACCACCCGTATAAACTGCCAGGGCCATTAGCATGTTCAGGCAGGGTTTCCAGGACCTCCGGATGAGATAAAAGACCGCGATGCCCAACAGGAGCAGGGGGAAGAGATAAAGGGATGTCGGTTTCGTCAGGGTGGCAAGGGCAGAGACTGCCCCGATAAGTAATCCTAAAAGGAAGGAGGGTTTTCTTTGCCACACCAGGAGCAAGAGCAGGGATAGGGCGATGAGAAGGGCAAATAGCGTCTCGGCCATGATGCCGGACGCCATGAGAAACGAGGATGGCTCACAAGCGAGGGCCAGGCTGGAAAGGAGTCCACCGTTCTGGCCCCAGAGCATTCGCCCGGTAGCGAAGGCTATGGCAACGGTTGCGACAGAGATGAGAACCTGGAAGAGCATGGCCGCGGCCCTTGAACAACCACTCAGCCAGTATAGGGCCGCGAGAAAGCCCGGATAGACCGGCGTCCTGTCCGGGTCAGGGTCAGAAAGCGAGGCCTCCGCCTCCTGTTCGTATGGGTTCGGGCAAATGATGTAGGAGGCCATTGGCCAGGTGCTGTAGGCCCGGTGCTGAGCCAGGTTGGTGGCCAGGTAGTGATACTGGTAGGTGTCCGTTCCCTCTTCTCCCCACAGGTATCTATTCGGGTGTGCCAGGCCAAAGGACCAGGGGATGAGTCTGAGAATCAGGGCCAGACCAATAACGAACCAGAAACGGGCATCCCTAAGCATTTCCGAAATTATAATGCTGGCAAGCGCGATTCGGGCCAGCCCGCGCGCGTTGTCAGGCTCTATACAGGTAAGAAGATCTTTTATATATAAGCTAGTAGCTTACCAGTATAGAGGGCGACACGGTGTCAAACAGGTGGCTATGGGTAAAGAATGACCTTGCCGGTTTCGCCCCTTTCCATGAGCTCAAATGCCTTCTGGAATTCCTCCAGTTTGAACTCGTGAGTTATAACAGGGGTGGGATCAACCCGGCCAGAGGACAGGAAGTGCGAGACCTTGAACCAGGTCGGGAACATCTTTCTGCCGGTTATTCCGTAGACCCTTATGCCCTTGAAGATTATCTCGTTGTTCAGGTCCATTTTCACGGGGCCGTCGGGCAGGCCGAGCAGGGACGCCCTTCCGCCAGGAACGAGCGCGGCAAAGCCCTGGTGAATCGCGTTCTCGTTGCCGGAAAGCTCAAGGAGGACCTCAACCCCGAGGCCGCCGGTCCCCTTTTTCACGACCTCAACGACATCCTCTTTGGTGGGGTCAATAACCACATCAGCGCCCACCTCAATGGCCTTTTTCCTGCGATACTCAACGGGCTCGGACACGAATATCTTCGTGGCGCCGGAGGCCCTCGCTACGGCAATGGTTAAGAGCCCAAGCGGGCCGGCTCCGGTCACGAGCGCTGTTTTGCCAGCTATGTCCTCTGCCAGGACGGTATCGGTCGCGTTGCCAAGGGGCTCCTGTATGGATGCCCATGCCGGGGGAAGATCAGGGGGATTTACCCAAGCGTCAACCTCAGGGACAACCGCGTATTCCGCGAACACGCCATCCATGTCAACCCCGAATATCTTCATATTCAGGCATATGTGCATGTTGCCTGTCAAGCACTCATAGCAGTGGCCGCAAGGGACATGCGTCTCAGCGGATATAAAGTCCCCGACCTTGATGTGTTTCACGCCTGGGCCAAGCTCAATAACCTCGCCAGCGACCTCGTGGCCCATTATCTGGGGGAGCAATTTCGTCAGGCGCCTGTCAGCCCACTCGTTCCACTGGTATATGTGAAGGTCTGTTCCGCAAATGGATGTTGCCCTTACCTTTATGAGAACCTGTCCCTCGGCTGGTTTTGGCACCGGGACATCCAGGAGTTCGGCCCCTCGCTGGGGTTTTGTTTTCACGATGGCTTTCATAGGGGATATTATTATAACGGCAGAAGGGGTTCGCGAACCACCACAGCAGAAATCCGTGATCCTTTCCCCCAATGTGCTTCTCCCGGTTTCCCCCGTGAATGCAGGCGGGGTGCTCCCGGCATTATAATTTCCGGTGGTCTTCAGGATGATTCTGGAATACGACGGAACTGCTTACTTCGGGTGGCAGGTTCAGCCCGATGTGCCAACTGTCCAGGGGACAGTGGAGGCCGCTATGAGCAAGTTTCTCCGCGGTCCCTTCAGGCTCGTTGGCGCCTCAAGGACCGACCGCGGCGTGCACGCGAGGGGCCAGGTCGCGAGCCTTCACCTGGACGGGGAGGATGACCCGGAACGCATCCGGTCAGCCACGAACGGCAATCTGCCACAGGACATATATGTTAAGGAGGTATCAGTAGCGCCGGAGGGTTTTGACGCGAGGAAAAGCGCCAAGGGCAAAAGGTATGTCTACACCGTTATCATGGGAAGGTCTCCCCTGCGCTCTCGCCACGCGTGGGAGTATGTATGGGGTGACCTTGATCTGCAGGCTCTCCAGGAGATGGCCGCGGAGCTCATCGGGGAAAGGGATATGGCCAACCTCTCTCCAGGTTCCGAGGAGGAGGATACCCTGGTGAACATAACTAGCGCTTCGTGGGAAAAACAGGGTGATACGCTCGTTTTCAGCATAGAGGGAAACAGGTTCCTTTACAGGCTGGTCAGAAATCTGGTGGGACTGATGGTGGGAGTTGCCGGAGGAAGGCTAAAAAGGGAGGAGTTCGCGGGAGCGATGGCGGGCGAGAGCGCGAGGATAATGACCGCGCCGGCCAGGGGGCTTTGCCTGGACGAGGTTTTTTACGGATAGGGAAATGAAGCTATTCATAGACACAGCGAATCTTGATGACATAAGGGAGATAGCCTCCTGGGGTGTCCTTTCTGGCGCCACCACCAACCCAAGCCTTCTGGCTAGAGAAGCGGGGTCGCCGGAGGAGGTTCTCAGGGAGATATGCGAGATAGTGAAGGGCCCGGTGTCGGCCGAGGTGGTTGCAACAGAAAGCGCAGAGATGATAAATGAGGGGCGCCGGCTTGCGTCCATCCACAAGAATATCGTCGTGAAGGTCCCCATGATACCGGAAGGCCTGAAGGCGGTGAAGGTCCTCTCAGACGAGGGAATAGCCTGCAATGTGACCCTGATATTTTCCGCTCCACAGGCCCTCCTGGCCGCCAGGGCAGGCGCCAGGTTCGTTTCCCCATTCGTGGGACGCCTTGACGATATCGGCGAAAAGGGCATGGATGTCGTGGCCGAGATAGCAGAGGCATTCATAGCCGGTGGCATAAAGACCGAGATAATCACCGCTTCCATAAGGCATCCCAGGCATGTGATTGAGGCCGCGCTTGCCGGCTCTCACATAGCTACCATACCTCCGGCCGTGTTCCGTCAGATGATAAAGCATCCTTTGACGGACATGGGCCTTGAGATATTTCTTAACGACTGGAAGGCCCGGTTCGGCAAGGAAAAAGAACGCTGATGAAAAAATACCTGTATCTTCTCATTGGGGGATTTGGCACCATCGGCGCCGGCCTCCTGGGATGGTATGGGGCAGACAAATTAATAGGCAGGAGCAGTGCGGAGGCAAGGGCGCAGATCATGGACAAGCAGGCGGGGATAACCGAATCCAGGAAAACCGCCATAGTGATCGCGTCCAGCGCGGTGTCGCCAGCTGTGGTGTCGGTCTCGGTGATCGGGGAGAGGGAGGTCGCGTCGTCACCCTTCATGAACCCGTTCTGGGCCCCCTTGTTCCCACCGATATACAGGACAGAGAGGGTTGTCTCGCTGGGCTCAGGGTTCATCATATCCCACGATGGCTATGTCCTGACGAATGAGCATGTGATCCACGGGGGCGATAGCATCGTGATCACCCTACCAGATGGCAGGAGCTACAAAGCTGAGCTGGTGGGAAGTTCCGAACGGATTGATGTAGCACTCCTTAAGGTCAAGGCAACCGGGCTACCAGCCGCGACATTCGGCAATTCAGACAACCTGGCTCCCGGCGAGTGGACAATAGCGATAGGTAATCCTGTGGGTTATCTCCTTGAAGACCTTGACCCAACAGTAACCGTTGGCGTGATAAGCGCGACCGGAAGAACGATAAAGGGCGAGGAGGAGGGCAGGATATACAGGAACATGATCCAGACGGACGCGGCCGTGAACCCCGGCAACTCCGGGGGGCCATTGGTGAACGCGGACGGCGAGGTGATCGGGATGAACACATTCATATTCAGCAAATCCGGCGGCTCAGAGGGTCTCGGTTTCGCGATACCATCAAACACGCTGATAAAGTGCGTTGACGAGATCAGGAAATACGGGAGGGTCAGGGAGGCATTTCTGCCGGTTTCCGTCCAGAACATAAGCCGCGAGATAGCTGAAGCGATGGATTATCCGGGGTTTTCGGGGGTTGCTGTTGTCTCCTCAAGGGACAACATGATAAAGACAGGGGACATAATAGTGGAGGCTAGCGGAAAACCAATAAGGATAGTGGGCGACTGGGAGGATATAACCTACTTCATGACTCCGGGGGAGAAAATAGGGGTAAAGGTTTTCAGGAAGGGGCAGTATATTGATCTTGAACTTGTGGCGCAGGAAGTGAAGGAAACCGGAGTAAAGACATCCCTCGGGCTTGAGCTCGCGATGATCACCCCTGAGCTTAAGGAAAAATACGGACTGGTTGAGGATAGCGGCCTCGTCATAGTTAACATAGATAAAAAATCTCCGGCCGCTGGAATGGGCCTGGCAAAGGGGGATGTGATCCTGAGGGTCAACGGGGTTTTCCCCGAAACTCCGGAGGAGTTTGATAGGGCAATAGCCTCACGGCAAGGAGTCATGGAACTGGTTATATCCAGGAAGGGTTCCAGGTTTTACATCTCATACAAATACTGACATGGATAACCTGGCAATGCGGATAAGGACGGGAATTCTCCTGCTACTGGGGGTAGTGGTCCTTGTCGGAGGTTATTTGTGGTTCGCGAACTGGCGTTTCAACAGGAAAGTTCACAAATACAGGGTGAATGTCGCATCGGCCTCCTGGGTCCAGAATGGAACACTGGTCACCATATCCGGAGTCCCAAAGGGAAGGGTGGATGGGCTGGAACTTTATCCCGAAAGCGTCATACTCTTCATCGGTATTGAGGATTACGCTCTCATGGAGGGCGCTTTTGCCACAATAGAAAACCAGGGAGTCATGGGAGAGAGGAGGATTGAGATCTACATGGGGAAGGGCGATACACTGCCGGAGGGAACAACCATACCGGGATACGACACCCCGACCATAGGCGATCTTGTAGAGCGAGCGGACAAGCTCATGCAGGATGTGGATTCGCTTGCCCTGGAAGCGAGGAGCGCTGTAAAGGGAATGTCTGAGCGAACCCAGGCCTTGGAGGCGCAGGTGACGACAACTTTGTCGGAAATAGAGGCCCTCTCAAGGGAGCTCAGGGTATCGGTCAGAAGAGTCAGCGAGAGGACGGACACCTCAATTACCAGGTTTGACAGCCTGATAGTCCACCTGGACTCGGTTAGCGTGAATCTCAAAGCCTTGATTGAGGCCGAGGGCACGGCACAGCGTCTCGCGAAGGACGACAGGCTATACAAGGAGCTTGAGAAGACCGTTCGCTCAGCCCAAGACCTCATAGAGGACATAAGGACAAACCCGAAGAGGTATCTCACCATAGAGATATTCTGAACTCCGGAAATTGTCCGGCAAGGAATCGCAAGCTTATAATTTCCGCATGGAAGAAGGGCTCGGCCCTTTGTTGGAGAGTCTCGCTCGGGTCGCCGGACTTCTGTGGCAGAAGGGCTGGGCAGAACGAAGTGCCGGGAACATCTCGGTCTGCCTCGGGGAAATAACCATACCGGAGGATCAGAAACCCATCAAGGAGGGGAATCTCCCCAAACCGTTGCCTGAGCTGGCTGGCTGTAGCTTCCTTATCACCGCGGCGGGATCAAGGATGAGGGATATAGCCGATGATCCAACAAGGGGCGTTGGCATTGTGAGGGTATCAAGGGATGGCTCGGCATACTCGGTGCCCTGGTGCGGTTCGGAAGGATTCTCGCCGAGCTCTGAAATGTTCTCTCACATGGGGATACATGCCATTCGCTCATCAGGGGGGAAACCGTGCGGCGCGGTTCTGCACGCGCATCCGGACGAGCTCATCGCTCTCAGCCTGCGAGAGGAGCTTCAAGAAGAAGGTGCCCTAAACACGCTTTTAATGTCAGTGCACCCGGAGGCCGCCATAGTTATTCCCGAAGGGGTTGGGTTCGTGCCCTATATGAAGCCGGGGTCGGAAGAACTTTCGGCCGCGACGCTATCCGCGTTCCGCGAACACAGTGTGGTGATCTGGGGGAATCACGGCGCGATATCCACCGGCAAAGACCTTGACGAAGCCTTTGATCTCATGGATGTCCTCAACAAGCTCGCGAGGATATATCTTCTGACTGAAGGGAATTACAAGGGATGGGACTAAGGGAGATCTGCCAGGGATTCGGGAAACCGGCTGGCTTTCGTTAATATTCAAGTAGCGTCCTGTAATAAGCCTTGATGAGCTTCTGCATCTCAGGAGGGTAGCGCCAGAATTCCTCGGAGCGGGCGGATTGCAGAAGGGATTTTCTTATCTGCTCACGGTCAGACGGCTTCGGGGGGATCGGGGTGAAGGGTTTGGCGGTTTCGGACTCCCTTTTCGGGTTAATATCCTGTTTCCTTATGGATTGTTGGGCCTCCAGGAGCCTGGTGTAAATGTTCTGCTGTTTTTTCAGGAGCTCCTCGTCCAACTGCTTTTGCCTCATCATATCCTCAACTTTTTCCATCTCCTCCCGCGCGCCCTCAAGGGCCTGCTCAAGCCCCTTCGCGTTGGGGTCGTTCTGGAGGGCCTGCTGAAGGGCCTCCAATTGCCTGCGCAAGGCTTCCTGTTCAGCGGCCATGGCCAACAAGCGCTGGCCGGCCATCTCCGGGGTAATCCCCCCCTGCTGGAGCATCTGCAAAAGGCTCTGGGTCTGGGAGTTCATCTCGCCCTGCGCCTTCGCCATCTCAGCCAGCTTCTTCATGGCCTCGGCCATGCCCGTTGAGCTCCCCGCGCATTGACATTCCTGTTGGGTCTCAAACAGGGCGAGCGCCGCGAGGTTGAGCTCTGCCATCGCTTCGTCCGGGTTGGCCTTCTGTCCCTCCGCCATGAACTCAAATAGTCTCTGGGAACCGAGCAAATATGCGTATATCCTGGGTGGAACTAGCGCGGTCATCTTCGCTATTTCGTCCAGGCGTTCCCTGGCGGATTTGACGGCCATGGCCATCGCGCTCGCCCTTGCCCTGAGCTCGTTTTGATCCTTTATTTCGTGCATTTCTGGCACCTGTCCGGAGATAAATATTACCTCCTGCCTGAGTGCGGAAATAGCTTTTATGAGCTCCTCCTTTCTCCTGCCGGTCAAGGAGGATGAGGCCATACCCAGGGAGGACGAGGCCTTCTTCAGGGCCTGGGCCGCGGATGACTGGCTCTGCTGTGCTCCTTTTTTGTTTCCCTGCGATAGTTGCTGGGTTGCTTCCGCGGCCTCTCGCGCGGCCTCGGACAGCTCGTTCTCCGAGAGCTCTTGGAGGAGATTGCCCTCCTGCTCTCCGGCCTTTGAAAGCTCTTTGCCTAGCTCCCCTACTTTTTCCATGAAATTTTTGATCTGCTCGGCCAGGTGCTCCTGTTCCTGGGCGAGCGCGGGGCTGGCGCCCTTCTCTTCCGTTTCTTTTTCAAGGGCCTCTTGAGCCACAGCAAGTCTCTCAGCCTCGGCCGCGAGCTCCTGCAGGCGGAGCTCCTGCGCGTAGCGTTTCAGGAGCTCCTCGGTTCTCTCAAGCCGTTTCTTCAGCTCTTCCTGGTTCAACTGGAGATTCTTCAAGGCCTCTTCAACAGCCTTTCTGTCAAGGCTGGCCATGGCCTTCTGCAATTCCTCAAGGGATTTCCAGAGCTCATCGGTCATGATCTCGCTCATCAGCTTCTGGACCTCCAGGAATCTCTCAAGGAGCTCTGGATCGTAGCTGGGCAGTTGGGATAACTCATGGAACTGCGCGCCCATCTCCTGGGTAGCCCTGGAGACCTCCTGGGCCAGCTCCTGGGCCTCGGTCAATGCCCTTTCTATCCGCTGGCGCTGTTCCCATGTGAGTTCCTTTGAGGACTTCAGGATATCGCTCACCTCCTGCATCTTCCGTGATAGCGCGTCTGCCTGGGATTTAAGGTCGCCAGCTTTTTCCGAGGCTGACTCGGATGCTTCCGCGGAAAGCCCGAAGATCTCCTCCATGGAGGGGAAACGAACGCACAGGGAGGGGGTGATGCTCTTCTGGCCGCGGGTGTCGGTGGCCTCTGCCCAAACCAGTGCCTCTTCATCCGGCATCATGTCCATGCCGGAGAATGATGCGATAGCCTGACCTGAGGCCTCAGCGGAGCCGGGTTTTATGGGTATGGTTGCGGACATTCTCTTTCCCTTGAGCTCCCATCTGACAGAAAGGGATGCCAGACCTATGTCATCCTCGGCCTGGACCAGGACGGGAACGCGCTCGTTATCCGGGAGATAAACATCTGATTCGGGCTGGACTATTCGGATGGTCGGAGGATTGTCCGGTATAACATTTATCTCCAATTTCCTGGGGCTTTTCGTCCAGAGGGGGCCGTTCTTGAGCGCTACCTCAAGGATGCCATCCTCCTCAAGGCTGAGACTCATCCCAGAAAGAGGTTTGCCCTTCCAGATGAGAACAGATGAGTCGCCGGTGTGCTCAATGGATACCCTCACGCTCCCTCCCTGGTGGCCAGTAACCGAGATAGGGTCTTTTATCTCGGTTTCTTTCCCCCCAAGTGTGGACGGCTGTTTCAGCCAGAGCCTTATCCCCTTCAGGTATGGCCTCTCAACTGCCAGAAGGGTTCTCGTAGAGAGTGTTTCGCCATTCGCCACGAGAAACGCGGTGTATTTCCCGGGGGCGAGCCTTCCGGTCTCCATCCTGGGTTGGGCCGTGAGTTCCTTTGTCTCTGGCCCCACCAAGAGGACGCTGGCGCGTTCCGGCTTTCCGACCAGGGATAACCTGGCCCCCTCGTCCGAGAAGAAGGCGGTTTTCTCCGAGAATAGAAAGCCCACTGCCCCGTGCGGGCCCAGAAAGTCATGGGGCGAAAGCCCAACCCTCAGGCAAAGTAGGCTCGCCGAGCTGAAAAACAGGGTGATTGCTAGAGGTTTTATCCTAAAGACCCTCCTGGCAGATGGCCTGGCGGCCATTACCCTTTGGATAAGGCACGAAAGCAGGTTTTCGCTGGCGCTGGCACGGAGTTCAACCCAGGAGATAAGGTATTCGGAGAGGCCCGGGTTCGCCCTTTCAAGGGCCCAGGCGATCCTCCTGTCCGGGAGGGAACGGGTCAAGAGGAAAGTCAGCCAGGTCAGGCCGAACGGAAGCGCGATGGCGAGCCAGAGCGAAGGATTCAAGGGGAACAACGCGGCTAGGCTGAGTGTCGCGGCCCCTGAAACCAGGAGTGTCTCCGCGAGCGCCGCGATAGCCGCGAAAAGCCTCGCTCTTATCAGAAGGATCAGGTTTCCACCTCCCCTTCGGGAAACGCTCTTATAAAGGCCTGAAAGGCCTCCTGCTCAAAAAGGACTATCCTGATCTCGTCCGGGGCAGAGGGGGTGTCCGAGAAAGTCAGGATTTCCTCGCGCATCAAGCTGGCGGATTCGGCCAGAGGGAAACCACCGACGCCCGTTCCCATGGCTGGGAAAGCAACAACCCTCGCTCCTATCTCGGATGCCCTTATCATGGCATTTCTGGTCGCGAGCCTTATCTTTTCCGCGTCTGTCCTGAAATCAAGGTCCATGGTAGCGGCGTGGATAACATGCCTGGCGGGAAGGGAACCCGCTCCGGTAACCCAGGCCGCGCCAACAACGCCGGGAGCCTTTGACCTGGCCTCGTTTTCTATCTCCTGGCCGCCAGCCCTTTTTATGGCACCTGCCACGCCACCACCCATGATCCCAGCGCTGTTCGCGGGATTCACGATGGCGTCCGCGTCCTCAAGGGTTATATCACCCCTTTTTATCAGTATCCTCACCCTTATCCTCCTCTACCTTCGCTCTGCCCAGTTTGATTCGCTTTCCTATAAGCTCTATGTAGAAGCCACAGGAAGGGTTTGAGCAGACCCACGCGGAGGCCTCCTCGGTGTCAAGGGGCAGAAGTTCTCCTCTCTCGCAAAGCTTGCATTTCGGGTATTCCATGGTTTCCTCCATCTGTATCCTATTGAACATAAACCGGCACAACGGCCGCTTTTCCCACAAGCATGGCCCCGGATGAGCCGAGGCCGTGAAAATCCTTCCTGTCAAGGGCAGAAACCGAGACAGCACCTTCGGGCGCTAAAACATAGCTCCCTGGAACGCTCCCGGTATCCGGGTATAAAAGGTTCTCGGTGTAAAACGAGTAGACCGGATCGCGCCCTAATATATCGTGGTTGTCGTAGTATGCCAGCTCCTTTGCCATGGGCGGCGTGTTGATGACCCACCGGACGAGAAGGTCCGAGTAGGCCGGGACGGTGTCCCATGACTCAGGCTCATCCACCAGAACACAGTAGGAAGGCATCCTTATGGTGTCAACCCCGTATCTTCCCAGGTAGAGGACCTTTATCCTGTAGGTGTTGCCCTCGTAGAGAGGAAGATCCTTTGCCCAGAGGGGGGATGCGGTTGTCATGGTGTCCACCAGCGTGTCCAGTCCGGCGATTAGCAGGACGGTCGCGCCGGGGATAAACGGGCCTCCCGCGCTGTCCTGGCGGACCTCAAGCCTGAGCCAGCCGGTTTGCAGGAACGAGACCGAGGTGTCTGTCATAACGAGCCTGCCGGAAATGAAAAGATCGTGGGAACCCAGGGGTTCCTTCACCACGATAAAGGCCGAGTCCTTTACATCCTGGCAGGAGGCTCTCAGATAGGCGTAGCCGGGGTTCCACGCCTCAACCACGCCCCACTGATCAACGGTGATAATGGTGGTGTCGGAAACATCCCAAGCCACGGTCGCGCCTGGCAATGGGTCGCCATACTGATCAATTACCGTGGCGGTAAAACGGCTACCCTCGCCGGGGTTCAGGGTGTCGGTCTTCGGCACTATGTTTATGTAAAATGGCCTCGGCTCCTCCCTGTGGCACGAATTTGCCACAAGGATGGCAAGGCAAAGGGAGCCAGCTATCTTCCTCACTATAATATGATAAAGCAGGAGCATGCGAAAGTTCAATCAGTTTTCCCTCAGACAGGTGCTTCAGCTGGCCACCCTCCGGGTATTATAATTTTCAGCATGATTGACACAGAGGCTCTCAAAGAGAAGCTCCGCGGCAAGCGGGTTTGCGTCTTGGTCGGGGGGCCATCAGGGGAGGCAGAGGTCTCAAGGCGTTCGGGCGCGCGGATGAACGGGGCGCTCCTACGGCAGGGAATAGATTCCTTCGTTCTTGAGCTGGGGGGTGATTTCATCGGAAAGATAAGGGAACAGGGGGCTGATCTCGTTTGTGTTATGCTCCATGGAACTCCGGGGGAGGACGGAACGGTCCAGGCCGCGCTGGAGCTCGCGGGGATACCCTACACGGGATCGGATCACTTCGCGTCCGCGCTCGCGATGGACAAGCTGGCCGCGAAGTGGGCCTTCATCGCTAATGGCTTGCCAACCCCGCGCTATGTTCTTCCAGAAACCGGCGAGTCACCGCAAGACTTCGGGAAAAGAGCACTGGAGACGCTGGGCCTGCCATGTGTCCTGAAACCGAGGAGGGAGGGTTCCTCCCTGGGTGTCATAATAGCCCACGATGAGGAGGAACTGACAAATGGCCTTTCGGAAATGAAGCGGTGGTATCCATTGGTCTTCGCGGAGAGCTTTGTCCGGGGGAAAACCGTGACATGCGGCGTGCTCGGGACAGGGAGGGAAGCGTTCGCTGTCCCAGCGCTGGAGCTTAGGGTAAAGGGGAGGGAATTTTACGACTACACCGCGAAATACACGAAGGGAATGACGGATTTCGTGATTCCGGCCGAGTTGCCGCCCCATCTTTATGAAAGGGTTCAATCCCTCGCGGTCAGGGCGCACAACCTCCTGGACTGCAAGACATTCTCCAGGGTTGATTTCGTGGTTTCCGAAGAAGAGGCCTACATACTTGAGGTCAACACCATACCGGGGATGACGGATCTGTCCGATCTCCCAGCCGAGGCCGCGGCGGCTGGAGTTGACTACGACACGCTCGCGCTCTTCATCGTTGCCTCAGCAATAAGCTGATTTCAATCCCAATCCTGCTTTAAAATGTTCGGGCTTATGAAGAAGTGGGTTTATTTTTTCGCGAAAGACCAGGCTGAGGGAGGGGCCGATATGCGTGAACTCCTAGGAGGAAAAGGCGCAGGGCTTCACGAGATGTGCAGGATAGGACTGCCGGTTCCTCCGGGCTTCACGATAACCACTGAGGCTTGCGTTTATTACTACGAGAACAGGCAAACCTGGCCAGAGGGTCTCAGGGAGCAGGTCTCGGAGGCCATTGACAGGCTCGAGAAGGTAACGAGCAAGAGGTTTGGCGACCCGAAAAATCCCCTCCTGGTTTCGGTGAGGTCCGGCGCGCGGGTCTCAATGCCCGGAATGATGGATACCGTCCTTAACCTCGGCATGAACGAGGAAACGGTAAAAGGCCTCGCTGAGCTAACCGGCAACCCGAGGTTCGCGACAGATAGCTACAGGAGGTTCATCGCCATGTTCGGGGATGTGGTTATGGGGATGAAACCCAAGAAGGGCGAGGCCGACCCATTTGATTCCATAATGGACGAACTGAAGCGCGAGCGCGGCAAGGAGTATGACACTGAGTTGACAGCGGAGGAACTCATGGACTTGGCGGCCCGCTACCGCAAGGCCATAAGGGAAGCCCTCGGAAGGGAAATACCTCATGACCCGGCGGAACAGCTGGAGATGGCAATTAACGCGGTCTTTCGCTCCTGGATGAACGAGCGCGCCATTGAATACAGGCGAATATACAAGCTTCCGGATGATTGGGGCACCGCGGTTAATGTGCAGACAATGGTGTTCGGAAACATGGGCGAGGACTCGGGAACCGGCGTCGCGTTTACCAGGAACCCAGCGACCGGCGAGAACGAGTTTTACGGCGAGTTTCTCTTGAACGCGCAGGGCGAGGATGTTGTCGCGGGAATCAGAACCCCCATGCCTATAAGTAGACTATCAGAGCTGATGCCCGAAATATACGACCAACTGCTGTGGGTCAGGACAACCCTTGAGAAACACTACAGGGAAATGCAAGACCTTGAGTTCACAATAGAACGGGGTAAGCTTTACATCCTTCAGACAAGATCAGGCAAGCGAACAGGCCTGGCCGCAATGAACATAGCCCTTGACATGCTTGAGGAGGGAATAATTGACGAGAAAACGGCGATAACAAGGATAGAACCGGACCAGATAACCACTCTTCTTAGACCAGTCTTTGACGAGAGAGCCATAAAGAAAGCAAGGGAAACAGGTAAGCTCATCGCGACTGGATTACCAGCAGGGCCTGGGGCCGCATCGGGAAGAATATGTTTTTTCTCGGACGAGGTTGAGGCAAAGAGGAAAGACTGGGGCAAGATCATCCTGGTCAGGATAGAGACATCCCCTGAGGACATTAAGGGAATGGAACTCTCCGAGGGAATACTAACCTCAAGGGGGGGCATGACATCCCACGCCGCATTGGTGGCCAGGCAGAGGGGCAAAACCTGCGTTGTGGGTTGCTCTGCTTTGGAAATTGATTATAGAAAAAGGGAGATCAGGATCGGGGACAGGGTCATCAAGGAAGGGGATCAGATCTCAATAGATGGTTCAACAGGCGAGGTTTTTCTGGGCGAGATAGAAACGAGGCCATCCGAGGTAATGGAGGTCCTCGTTCACAAGACGAGATCCCCTGACGACGCTCCTGTTTACCGGCGCTTCAGCAGGATGATGGAATTGGCTGATAAGTTCAGGCGGCTCGGAGTGAGGGCAAACGCTGACAGGCCGTCCGAGGCCGCAATAGCCATCACGCTCGGAGCCGAAGGCATAGGACTTTGCAGGACAGAGCACATGTTCTTTGAGGGGGAACGGATAAACTACATGAGGGAAATGATACTCGCGGAGACCGAGGAGGAACGGAGAAGAGCGCTTGAAAAATTATTACCCCTTCAAAGAGAGGACTTCAAGGGGATATTCAGGGCCATGGAGGGCAAGCCGGTTACCATAAGGACGCTTGACCCGCCTCTCCACGAGTTCTTGCCAAACAACGAGCGCGAACAGCAGGAACTCGCGAGCAAAATCGGCATCCCATACGAACGGATAAAGGCGAGGGTTAAGGAGTTGCAAGAGGCTAACCCCATGCTCGGGCACAGGGGATGCAGGTTAGGCATAACCCACCCTGAGATAACTGAGATGCAGGCCAGGGCGATCTTTGAGGCCGCGTGCGCGCTCAAAAAAGAGGGGATAGATGTCAAACCGGAGGTGATGATCCCTCTGGTCGGACACATAAACGAGTTCAGAAACCAAGAGGCCGTTGTCAGACAAGTGGCCGAGGAGGTCTTTGAGAGGGAGGGGATAAGGGTTGACTACTTGGTCGGCACCATGATTGAACTACCGCGGGCCGCCGTCATGGCGGACGAGATAGCCCGGGGCGCTGAGTTTTTCTCTTTTGGAACCAACGACCTGACCCAGACCGGCCTCGGGATATCCAGGGACGACTACGGGAAATTCATCCCATATTACCTTGAAAAGAGCATATTCAAGTTTGACCCGTTCATCTCCATAGAGCCCGGGATCGGCGAGCTGGTGAGGATAGGGGTTGAGAGAGGCAGGAAAACCAGGCCTGATCTGAAGATAGGAATATGCGGGGAACACGGCGGAGACCCTTATTCGGTGGAGTTCTGTCACAGGGTTGGTCTGGACTATGTCTCCTGCTCACCCTTCAGGGTTCCGGTCGCGCGGCTCGCCGCGGCGAGGGCCGCAGTAATAGAGAAAGCAAACTCAGGGGCTTGATCCGTTAATGCGCCCAACAAAAAGCCCCCGGCGAACCGGGGGCCCTGGTTTCGTGCGTTCCTCAGCTAGAACAGGTATGCCGCCGAGACATTCAGGAATCCCATGTTGTCGTCTCCACCGAGACCATAAAAGCCGTGGTATAAGAACATGGGATCAAGGTTGCCGTCAAGCCTGAAACTCCCGACTCTTATGCCAAGGCCAACCCAGAACTGGAAGTCATCCGGAAGGGTCGTGGTCTCGGTTGTCTTGTCAGAGGGCCTGGCATCGTGATAGTCAAGGGTGGTGGTCGTGACAATGTTTCCGCCGAGGGTTTTCTTCATTGCCCCGCGCAGGCAGAGCCAAGTGAAAACAGGGACCTCCGCGCCACTCACAAAGGCTATCCTCTTGACCGATGTGTTCTGGAGGGTATCGGCGAAGGTGCTGTCCGTGGAAGCTGTGTCGTGGTGCCACTTCAGGTTATAGTCCCTGTTGAGCATGCTCCCGCCTATGCCGGCCATGATGGTCATGCCCTCTGTGGGATATATGTTGAATCCGAGGCCAAAGCCCATGTTCGTTCCCTTGTTCTCTATGTTGTAGCGGGACTCAGAGGGGTCGCTCCACGAGGAGTCAGGAAAGACCCAGTGCTCGTATGAGGTGTCGTCCGGGGCCACGATTGAGTAGTTGTCCATCCTGTAGCCGAAAGCCGGGATGAACGCGAGCTTCTCATTAAGGAAGTGGAAGGCCCTGAGGCTGAACATCATGGAGCTCGCGCCGTCCGACTCCTCCCAGGCCTTGTAGTAATACTCGTCTATCCTCTGGGTTGAGTCGTCGGGGTCTATGTAGATAAGCTCCCCTTCCTCGGTGTATGTGCTGTTGTAGCCGTGCATCGCGTAGCCCACGGATAGATCAGCGAAGTTCAGTTCGCCGTAATTCAGGGTCCCGCCAAGCATGAAGGTAATGTTGGAGCTTACAAAGTCGCTCGTATATACCACATTCGCGGTATCATCAAACCAGCCTGTCGGGAAGGTGGTGTCGAGCTCCTGCTTCTCAGCCTCCTGGGAGTAATAGACACCGGTTCCCAAGGAGAGCTTACCGAAGGACTTGCCCGCGACCACACCAAATCCCAGCTCAGGTTCGGGATAGGTGGGTGGAACGCCCTCCAGGAGAGTGTTCTTTCTGAGATAGATCCCAATGCCTTGTCTCCCGGTTTCCTTGTCGCCGCCTGTCCAGAAGGCACCAGCGTATCTCGGAGCCATGCTCACACTGCCCAGCTCAAAGAGATACATGCTTTGCATCTGGGTGACGATGGAGGGGTAGTAGAGCACCAGGAACTCGTCCTGCAGGAACTGGGGCTCGTAGCCCATGGTCATCACCCTGGTCTCGGTCGCGTAGGCCAGGCCCGCGGCCAGACCTATCAGAGTCAGCGCTTTTCTCATGTTTCCTCCTCTGTAAAACAAAACTCATAGCGCAAAGCTTAAACCCTTTTTCAGGGCTGTTTCAACAATACAGCGCCTCCCTTTTCAACCCCCAGAACACGGGCGAGGGGATTGCACTTTATCATTGAGGCGAAGAAGGCCTCGCGGCCAGCGCTATCCATGAGACTCTCAAGGTTTGCCTGGCCCTTCGCGATTACTAAACTCACCTCGGCGAATAGGCTCTGGAAATCTTCCGAGGATTCCTCCAGGTTCACGCCAAGGGTGTCGGAACCCGTTGTTATAACTTCAATGTCATCAAGGTAGGGAAGGCCCTCCAGGTCGGCCGCGGTCGCGTCGTTCAGAAAGGGCGTTTCCCTTACGCAGAGGAACCTTTTTTCAACCGGGACCATGTCCAGGAAAAAGAGATCAAAGACCACCTCTCCCGCGTTGTCAGCTATGAGCATCAGGTCTCTCGCATTTTTCAGCCTTTCCTTGAAAGCAGGGTAATCATCCCTGGCAAATCCTCTTTTCATTACGCTTTCAAGGGTCGCGTCAAGGTTATAATCAGGCGAAGCGCCAAGGTCAATTATGTTGCCCACAGTGGCCAGGAGGATGGAAAATTTCACGGGATCATCGGAAGAAAGGGCTTTTTGTTTCATCTTCTCAAGAACGGCGAGCGCCTGCGCGTTCTGGGCACGCTTCTCGTCACGGAGAAAATCATCGGCTCCGATGATCGGCCTTATCCTCCGATAGATTAGGGTCGCGAGGGTCATGGGCGGCTGGTCCCATATCCCAGGGGTATCCATAACCCGGAGGAACTCCTCCACCCCTTCGCGAACTCGGCCTTCGTCGCCGGTCTTCGTCCTTATTAGTCTTATGACCTTCTGAAGGGTGCACGGGATGCAATCGGGGAGGAGATTCATATTGGTTGCTGGTTTCTAAATGACAGCTGACCCAGGGCGCGTGACCCTGGCTGGTATCCTGTTGGAGTGAAATGCCCGGGGCGGGAGTTGAACCCACACGGGATTGCTCCCACATGGCCCTCAACCATGCGCGTCTGCCAATTCCGCCACCCGGGCCGGAGAGAAATTATAAGGAAGGGACACTGATGGGATCAAACGCGTTTGACGGCCAATATCCCGTAAGCCACGCAGACAAAAATGGCGCCAGTGGCCCACCAGAGATTGAACAGCCCAGCAATCGCGAACCCTGACGCGAGAACGAACGCAACCCCCTCAAACCAGACAGCCCTTTTTCTCTCGCCAAGGTAGCTGAAAACCGCTGTCCTCGCGAGTATAAGTGTGAAAAATGAAGCGAAAAGTGGCGCGACAGCAAGGGCCCAGAGGCCCAGGAAACCCGTGAGCGAAAGGGCAATCGTCAGATAGGTTCCTGTCCAGACGAGGTCAGAGAAGAAGAATATCTTCATGTTGCCGATGCCCCTCGCGACCGTCGTGTATGGGTAGTATAATGTTCCGAGCGTCGCTCCCATCCAGAGAACAAGTAGATAAGGCAGGGCATCCAGATACTGCGCTGAGGAGACGAGAAGTATGGCGGGCTTGCCCAGAACCGGAATGAGCGCGACCACGGCCAGTCCCCAAAGGAAATAGAATCTCGTGAAACGCCTTAGCTGGCGCAGGATGTCTTGCCTGTCTCCGGTGAGCCAGTTGTATGAGGACTCAGGCGCGAGGAGGTCAAGAGGGGTTCCCAGGATGTTCCTGCCTATTGTCTCTATTTTCCTGGCAACACCGAAAACAGCTACTGCCTCGTATGACAGAAAAGCCGCGGCTATAAGCCTGTCAGCATAGGTAAATATCGGCCCCAGAACAGTAGTCATCACCGCGTATTTCCAGTAGCCAAGCATTCCCTTAAGCTGGGAAGGTTTGACCGGGGTGGGCCTGATGACGAGCCACGCGACGCCGGACATGGCCAGATAAGAGGCCGCTCCGGAAATAAGGGCGACCTCAAGGTTCAAAGAGGCCATGAATACAAGGAGTAAAAGAGCGTATAAGACAGCGCCAACTGAGTTCAGGAAGGAATAAAGACCCGGTCTTCTGGTGGAGAGAATGAACGAAGCGGCCAAAGAGTAGTGCGTCATGGCGTAGAAAAACAGGACAGCCAGAGGAAGGTTCCCCGCGAACGAGCCCCCAATGAAAACGAAAAGGATGGTGGCCACCGCGGCGAAAATGATCCCAATTACCAGGTGGCCGAGCAAGGGCCAGAAGGCTACGGACCTCGGATCACGACCCTCAGCCTGGAAACGAGGGACATAGTGCGCGAAGACCAGGTTGAAACCCGCTTTGGCGAGCTCACCGACCAGAGCCACGGCGCTCTGCAGTGCGAAATATAGCCCAAGCTCCGTCATGCTGAGCCGGACGGAGAGAAGCTTAAGCTGGACGAAACCTGCTATCAGCGTTACCCCGTAGCCTATGTATAGCTTGGCCGAGCCTTTCAGGAGTTTCTTGAGCACAGCGCCTCCAGGGTTTCAATCACCCCATTTGTCCTTTTCTCCCAATCCGGAAATTCTCCTGCCCGCAGAGTGGCCCTTTGGCTTTTCTCCAGGAAGAACTCGTCGTCCGAAAGGAGCCTCGCGACCTCCTGGGCCATCGCTTCCTCGTCAAATGGAGCTACGACAACGCCGGCATCGCGAATCATCTCATCTGTCCAACCAATTCCAAAAACGACCGGAACGGTCCCGGCCGACATCGCCTCAAGGACCGGAAGGGTAAAGTTGCCATAGGGGGCGGTCGCGCTGAGAACCCTTGACCTCGCTATTTGCTGGATGGCTTCGCGGTGGGGAAGCTCTCCCAACATCTTAATCCATGGCTCCTTTGTGAAATCCTCGGACATGGGGCCTCCACCCACAACAAGACAAACGGCCGAGGGGAAAAGCTCTTTGACTCTCCTGGCAACGCGAATGAACCGGTCTGCTCCCTTTATCCTGTGGAGCCTGCCGCAAAAGATAAAGGCCGTTTCCCTCTGGACCTGAGAAGCGCCGGCGGGCCTGGCCTGGAGGAGCCTGACAAAATTCTTCCTCCTTTTACCCAAGGCCCACGCGCCCGAGCCATCCTCAACAGCGAACAAAAGCCCTGGTAACCAGTAATTCAAAGGCACATCCGGGTTCAACAGAAATCCCATGAACCTGTTTCTCCTGACCAGATAATCCTTTATCCCGTGCTGGAATTTCGCCAGCCTTGCTCCTGTTAGCCAGGAGAGAACAAGGGCGCCCGGTGCGAGCTTCCCGTCCATGCACAGCACCAGGGAAGGCCTCCCAAACCTTCGGGAGAGAGAGAATCCTCTACAGGGAATAACTAGAGCGTTCAAGGCTATTTCCAGTCCAAAAAAAGCGAGCCTGAGGAATGGTGGCAAGCGGAACTCAACAGGCACAACCCTCACCACCTCCCAACCCTTCCTGAGCATCCCCCGGACGAGATACGCCTGGTCCGGCGCCCCGCGCACGGTTTCCGGGTCGGTTTCCTCCCAGCAGGACACAAAAAATGCCCTTCTGGTCATTCTCTAATTAGCCTCCTTACGAGACCGAAAACCCCCTTTTCGCTGACGAGGGAGCGATAAACATAGGGTCTGGCGCCGAAGGATTCCTTGAACCTCGCTGGCCCTGCCGCGTGAGTGGCCCCGAAATTGAAAAGCCTCCTACCCTCAACAATGGCATCCGATACCGCGGCGTGAATGAGGTGTGTCATTACTCCCTCACATTTAGCCTTCCGGCCGCTTATCCACCATATCGCCTCAGCGCCATAAGAAAGCACAAGCAGGACTCCGGCAATCTCCTCGCCCTTCCTGGCAGTATAAAACCTCGCCACCGAGGAACCAAGCATGGTGGATATTCCCTCCAGTGGGGTTATCCAGGTCTTTTGGGAACCGAAGGTTTCCTCGTGAAGCCGATAAAATTCAAAGGGATCAGACCCAACAGATACCTGGAATTGTTTCTTAAGCTCCCGCCGCCTCAGAGTGGAATATGCGGCCGGAAGGTTATCCGGAGAATCAGGGAGCTCAAGGATGTGCGCTGTATGTTCTGTCACTTTGAACCCTCCCGCTGGCAACCTGTTCCTGAAATCCACAATCTCAAGCCTGGAGAACCCGGCTCCTCGCGCGGTTTCCAAGAGATCCGAGAACCTGTCTTTGTTCCCGATCGGCCCGCCGTAGCAACCGTATCCGCTGGAGCTCGCGCTTCTGTAGGGCCCTTTTTCCCTTATGACAAAGGGACAAGCGCAATCATCGCCGAACCACCATATCTGGAGTTTGGCCCGGAATATTTTCTCGCACGCCCGCAGGAAATCCGGGTGGTGAAAGGCCGTTGCGCCGGGGTCGGACAGGAATAGGGTCTCGTAATCCTCCGAGACGCTGGAGTCAACCCTGAGGTTCATGTTGGTTACTGAACGAAAACCGGCGATTCATTTGAGTATCTTCTGGAATGCCAGGCCAATTTCGCTGTGGGGATTTAGAGAGAGTAGTTCCTGGTTTATCACCCTGGCTTTCTCTATCTCCCCTTTCTTGAAAAGGTAGTAGCTGAAGTAGGGGTAGGCCTCGTCAGGATCAGCCCTGAGCCTCTGAGCCATGTCCTTATAGTGAAGAGAGGGCTGTCCAATCTTCCTGGCGGTCAGGTGCGCGAGAAAAAGCCCCTCGTGAGAACCAAGTTGGGCTGATGCGAGAAAAAGGGCCAGGGCCTTTTCGTCCTGGCCCTTCCAGAGTCGAGCCAGGCCCATAAATTTGAGAAGCTCCGGGCTGTAACACCCGAACACCAGGGCCTTTTTGCCCAGCTCAATCATCCCGTCAGGGTCTCCGAGGCTGTAAAGAAGTCTGGCATGAAGGATATAACTCTGAGAATGGGCCGGAAACCTCCCGGCACATCTCGCGTGCAGGGCCTTTGCCACATCAAAGTTTCTGGTTTCTCCGGCGGCCTTTGCGGCGCGGTTGTAATCCATTGGATCGTCCGTATAGTCAATCGCTCGCAGGTAATGAACGAGAGCAAGATCGTATTTGCTCTGCCTGTAATACTGCTCTCCCATCATCAGTTCAGCAAAGGACAGGATGTCCTGCGAGGGGACGCGAGCCTTCAGTTTTGGATAATAGAACCAAGCCACCCCCAGGGCGTAGGCCAGGGTAACGAGCCACATCAGGCCCTCGGAATATCGTTTCCTCATGCCAAGGAAGAAGATGAGCGCGCCGGCCGGGAGACCGAGCAGGATTGAAACCAGGGGGAGACCGAGAACGAGTGGCATGATGATGAAAGAAAACCCAGCGAGCACTGATGTAATCCAAGAGCCTGCCTTCCTGCCAAAGATGACGAAAACGCTTTTTATTCCGCCCTGCCTGTCCCCCTCAATGTCCGTTTTGTCCTTTAGGGTAAAAGAGAATGTCACGCCAATGAGAAAGGCCGCCACCAGCTCCCCCGGAAACACGGTAATGGCTTTTTCCTTCGCGAAGAGGCTGAAACCGAGATAGGAGGCGAACAACGCGCACGCGGCCAGGCTAAAGGTTGAAACCAAAGGAAGGGACTTGAGCCTCAGTGGGGGTGCCGAGTAGGCGAATCCCAAAAACAGCATCACCGAGTAAATCAAAAACGACGGCCATCCCAGGATAATGGCCCAGAAACCGCCGGCTACCGCCAATCCAACGGCCACGAGCCTTGCCTCGCCCTCGGTCAGGAGCCCGGAGGTTATTGAGGTTTTCTTCTTGTTGATGGTATCCACGGGGAGATCGACCAGGTCGTTCATTATGGTGGAAGACCAGTAAGCAAAGAGGACGGCCACGAGCAGTCCGAAAACAGCGAACCAGTCAAAAGGGTTGGCCCAAAGTGAGGGATAAGCGAAAGAAAGCATAACATTCCCTATCCCGAATCCAACGAGGGCCATAACGAGATAAAACGGGATCTTCTTCGGCCTGGTCGCGGTGAAGATCGCCCTGATGAAGGCGGGTTTCCAAAGAGCAAGGGCAACTCCGGCCATGACAGTCGCCAGGAACAGGTTGACCAGGCCGTATTTCTGGGTATCAAGGAGCAGAAAGCCTCCGGTCTTGAATATCGCCTGGAAATCAGTGTGACAGGCCCAGGCTATGAAAGCGGGGAAACTGCCCAGGATGAAAAGCATATAGGCGTAGATGACAATCGCCCCCAGGAATCCCAAAAAGATGTTGCGCCTCTTTATGGTTATGTAGGCCAGGGAACCAAAAAGGACAAGGCCGGTCTCAACCCTCATGCCGGGGGTTATTCGGATCTCTGAAAACGGGTTGAAATATGCAAGGGCCGTGGCCCAAACCTCGGTTATCTCCGGCAGGTATGTCAGCTTCATCCCACCGCCGAAGAACAGGGCATCCACCAGTGGGGGCAGTAGGATTATCCAGAAGAAAGCCAGAACGGCTCTGGCAACTTTTTCCACCCTCTCCCTGCTGAAGAGCGAGAGGAAAACGGTTATCCCCAGGAAAGATGCCGCGAAGAACATATAGAGGTGCACGAACACAAAGAGCAATGACTGCCATTCCGAGGTCTGGACCGTTAGTAATCTGGCGTTTTCAAGCGCGCCCTCCAGCACCGCGCGCAGGACTGCTATGCCAGTAAAAGAGAGGAATCCCGCCAGGATGCCGAACCTCCGCGTCTCAAGCCCTCCAATAAAACCCCTAACGCTTGCCATGGCCGGAATTATAATCCACTGATGTGGCCCGGGGCAGTTTGAAATCGCCGGCGCGGCGGCTCTGGGCCAACCCGAATTTGACAGATTGTCCGGGAGTTGCAGTCAATTGCCGGGTTTGTTGGTTTCGGTAAGTAACGGGCAACCATCAGTGGTTGATCCGCGACGGCGCCGGGGCTATAATTAAGGAGCTATGAAAAAGTTCTGGTTTTTACTGGCCTTGGTCGGAGCCGCGTGCTCACCGAAAGATGAACCGCCTGTTCCCAGCGAATACTTCAACCTGGCAGAGGGGAACTGGTGGGAATACGAGACCAGGAAGGGTTTCGGCCTGGACACTGCAACCTGGACCCTGGATTCGGTCATAGAATCATACCACGAGACCCTGACCATAACCGACGAGACAGACGGCGTCTATACCTGGGTGATAACCTACGAAGCCGACACCTTCGCGGATACCATGCAGGCCCTCATCATCGGTGACACCCTGATGCTCTCGGTGATAAAGACCTTCACGAACCCAATGGACGAGACTGATACCATCACGGTTTCGGATACGATTCCATACGCTCTATGCCCACTGGTGGTAGGAATGAGCTGGAGCTCCCAGGAGAAGTTCGTGATGGCCGCGCTTCTGGATACTGATCTATTGGAGGACTCGGTTTTTTACCACATAGAGGCACTGGTTGAGGCCCAGGAGGACATAGTAACTCCTTACGGAAACTTCAACGCGTTCCGGGTCTATTACAGGAACAAGTTCAGGATCAAGTTCACCGCTCAACCAGTGATGAATGTGGAATTGCCTCAGAGGATATGGTGGGCGCCTGAGACCGGCCCTGTCCGCTGGGTTGACAAGGACTACAGGGACGAGACCAACCCACTGTTCGCGCCTTGGCTGGTCAAGAACCTCTTTGACATGGGGGGTGGTGAATGAAAAAGGTTGTTCGTTTTCTCAGTTGGACAGGGGCCGCGGCGCTATCCCTGGTCTCATCGTGCGATTGTGGCGGAGAGAAGTCCTTCAGCTACGAGTTTTCTCCTTCCGTCGGGGATACCTGGTATTACAGGGAAATAAATGATTCCGCGGCTAACTACATTGATACCGTGATAAATGTGGGAACAACGGACTACAAGGGAATTCTGGCATGGCTCCTTTTTTCAACCCACGCGGCCGACTCGGCCCAGCACGAGACAACAACGGCTTTCTTCAGGGGCGATACCTTCTACCACTACTCAAGAACAAACGGCTTTTTCCCCGAAACTATAAGCTATAATGGAGATATGTTCGTCTGCACCTTTGAGCATCCCTACATGGAAATAGCCTGGATACCGCGGTTCCTCGATCTCGGGGACAACTGGGAGGTCGCGACTGAGGAGGGCACGATAAAACGCCTTTCTGACGGACGCACATACGATCTCACCGCTACCGTGGTAGCGGTATTTGACTCCGTGGAGAACCTCTCGTTCAATGACACCATATACGACTACGGCCAACTAAACTATGAGCAATGCATAAGGGTTGTCTACACTGGCAAGCTGGAATTTGAGGGGATCCCGATAGAGATCATCATAGGCAAGACCTGGTGGATGTCCGGGCCCGGAGCAGTAAAGCAATACGCCTACTCCACGGACTCCGTGGGCAACTACGATCCACTGGAGATGTATCTCCTGGACTACACGGGGGACTGAGGAACTAGCGGGCCCATGAGCCCGGGCACGATGTTTTGGAATAAATTCCTGTTCGGGAAATTATAGCATCCCATGGCAAATCTCTGGCCGAGTAAGGGAACGATTTTCTCCGTGGGCCACTCCACGCGGAAACCTGATGGTTTCGTTGCTCTCCTGAAAGAGAATGGGGTAGAGCTGGTAGCGGATGTCCGGCGCTTCCCTAGCTCAAGAAAACACCCCTGGTTCTGCCGGGAAAGCCTGGAGGCTTTGCTAAATGAAAATGGCATCGGATACACCTGGCTCGGCGAGACCCTGGGCGGTTTCCGGAAGGGGGGATACGAGAAACACATCCAAACCGAGGAATTCAAGCGTGGAATTGAGAGGCTTGAGGAGCTGGCCCTCGCGAGCTGTGTCGCTTTCATGTGCGCGGAGGCCTTTGAGGGCAACTGCCACAGGAAACACATTGCCAGGGAGCTGGAAAAGAGGGGATGGGAGGTCGTCAGGATAGGCTAGACCCACAGGCGTAAAGTTTCATAATTCCCGATCACCGAAACGGGGGGTGATGTTTCATAATTCAGATCACCGAGGATCATCCTGATAAGCATAAACTCAACTTTAACACCTCCATTTCTCTAACTCCTTGATGGCCAAGGACTTAGGGAAATTTGGGGCTGAAATCTCGGCACTAGGTTTCTGGGGGAGAGGGGAAATTTCTATGGTTTGAGGCTGATTATCCTCGGTGGTGGTTGGATACGGAGGGTTTTGAGTATTTCCTCTGCCTCTGGGCTTAAATCGGTTCTCAGGATCGGGGTGATAACTAAGACCTCCTCAGTGAGAGAGGACAAGGCGGAAACCAGCTTGTCTATTTTGGCCCTGTCAATGGTCTCAAGCCTGCCCAGGGAGAGAAGGACCT
>FWPU01005276.1_pt1 | contig 28371 bp, 26 predicted proteins | sample 2228361 | NCBI WGS metagenome assembly FWPU01 (sample SAMEA103939777, study PRJEB20133) | metagenome
CATCTCGGCATGCCTGAAAGTTATCTGGTGGCGTAATCCTTGCTTCCAGATAGGCAGATTGCGCCTATTTCTCGATTTATGCACCAAAGCCCGGGCGAATGCAACATATCAGTTTCAGCAAGACGCCCGGCGACATCAAGGGGGAGATGTCGCTTTGTCGGCGATGATACGCCTTGCTTTTGAGGGGCGATTGTTTTGCCGGACGGATTGCTCCAGAACGTCACCAGCAGCCATATACGGTTCTGGATTCGCTCCCAGGCGAAAGTGCTGGGCGTGGTCTCCATTCCGCAGGAAGCCTTTGTGCCCTACGGAACGGGAATTAAGACGTCGCTTCTGCTTCTCCAAAAACTGCCCAGCAGCAGCCGTGCGGCGTGTTTTATGGCGCGGGTGCAAAAGATTGGATACGACGTCAAAGGACAGCCCGTTTATCAACGCGATGCGTCCGGCAGGACGATGAGAACGCCGTCAGGATTGCCAATGGTCGACGATGACATCGAAGAAATAGCAGCCGTCTTTGGCTCTTTCAGAGCAGGGACTTTTGACGGAAAGAGCGAGAAGGTTTACAGCGTCTCCGAAGAGTTGCTCAACTCGCGGTTAGATGCGGAACATTATCAGCCGGAGGACCAGATGCTCATTGAGCACCTCAAGTCCGTCGGCGCAAAACCTCTGAGCGAGATAGCAGAGATACTGACCGAAACGGACGACTTCTTACGGCAAGTCCGAAGGCTGATGACGGGTCATGCCATTCCCGCCATTTCCATCGAAGACCTGTCGAAGGTTTTAGTTCCCATTCCCTCAAAAGAGGAGCAGGAGAGAATCGCCAACGCTATTGCGCAGATTCAGTCCATGCGTAAACAATCGCTGAGGGCGGGTGAGAAAGTCGTCATTGAAACCGACGCTTGAGTGCGTCAACTGGGATGATGGAGGTGTAGCGATGAGGTCCACCAACAAGGCATGTCGAACGTTTGTCACGACAGTCGTTCTCCTGTTTTTAGGAATCACCGGGCTGGTGTGGAACGCACGTTCCGCTCCGCCAGCAGCGGCAGGGGGACAGCCGACGAATCCCGCGAGGCAACAGGAGTGCCGCAGCCTGCTGCCCGACGGCAAGGGCGGTGTGTGGACGGTGAGCGTCATGACTGAGGGCGAGCCGACGGCGAACGACAGCAACCAGAAAGTTGTGTTAGGACGGTTCGACGGCAAACAGTGGCAGCCCGTTGAGGACGTGACGGAGCCGGGCACGGTCTATTTTCCTGCCATCGCGGGGGGCGGCAAGAACGTCTGGGTTGCTTACGCGCAGTTGCAGCGGTTTTCGTGGGACGTTTTCGTGCGCCCGTTCGACGGCGAGAATCTGGGCGAAGAGGCGCGGCTGACCATGCACCCGGGCACGGAGTTGCGCCCGGCGATTGCGGTCGGTGAAAAGCGCGTCGTCGTCGTGTGGGACGCGGCGCGGGACGGCACGGGGTTCGACATCGTGGCGAGCGTCTATGATGGTCGGCATTGGTCAAGTGAAGTTACCGTCGTCAGCACCCCGCAGCACGAGTTCCGCCCCGCGCTTGCGGTGGACAGCAAGGGTGTGTTCTGGTGCGCGTTTGACCGATTCACGGGCACGGACTACGATGTGTTCATCACCTCCTCGCGGGATGGCGTGAAGTGGAGCGACCCGATGCCGCTGATGAATTCCGCTGGAGACGAAATGTCGCCCAGCATCGCCGCTGACCGCAGCGGCAACGTTTGGGTGATGGCGAACAACCGCGTCGTGGGCGTGAACGAACGGGGGCGCGTCGCGCTGGCGGCGAACGTCACGCAAGCGTTGGGTGCGGGACCGAACTGGCGAATGGAGATGACGACGGACGCGCAAGGGCGGCTCTGGTTCTTCGCGCAGCGTCCGCAGGGCGGACAGCGACAACCGCAGCAACCGCCGCTCACGCGCATCGGCATTATCAGTGGGGGCGAAGTGTTGCGCGTCAGCGAAGTCAACGCGAACCTGCTGGGCTACCGTCCGCCGCTCGTGGACGGCGCGAGCGTGTGGTTTGCTAATGCCAACAACGTCCGCAAAGTGGAATTGACTGCACCACAAACTGACGCGCCATCCGTCATCGCCGCGCCACCGCTGCCGCAGAAGGCTGCCGCCCCCCGCGACGCGGACGCCGGACGCGGGCGCAGCGTCACGGGGGGCGGCGAGAAACTCAACCTCTACTTCGGCGAACTGCACACGCACCTGACGGAGCGTCCCGCCGACAGTCACATTCTCACGTGGGTTGACCGCTACTACCTGAAAGCGCGTCACGCGCAGGGGCTGGACATCGCCTCCGTCAGCGACCACGACTGGCCCGAGATGACCGCCTCAAAATATCTGGTGGAACAGGGAATCTGCGAAGCCCTCAACGAGCCGGGCAAGTTCATCGCCTTCAATGGCTTTGAGTGGAGCGGGCACGGACCGACGCGCTTCCGCTACGGCGACCGCACGGTGGTGTTTCCCCGCGCCTTCATTGACGTGCCGCGCATCACCGACGCGGAAAGCGACACGCCGCAGAAGTTGCACGAAAAGTTGCTGGAGGTCGGCGCGATTGACTGGCCCCACCACGTCAGCGCGCCGTGGGCGGTGATGGACTGGATGACATGGAACCCGAAGATGGAACCCGTCGTGGAGATGACCAGCAGCCACGGCGTCTATGAGACCTACGACCCGCAGAAGAAAGTGCCCGTCAACTTCGGGCGCGTCCCCAAGCAGTCGCACGAAAACGACAACGTGGACAAAACCTCCATTCATTACGGCTTGGCGCAGGGCTACAAGTTCGCGCTGGTCGGCAGCAGCGACAGCCACAGCGGAATCTCCGGCTACCGCACGGGCATGCTCGCCGTCTTCGCCAAAGACCTCACCCGCGAGAGTATATTTGAAGCATGGCGCCATCGCCGCGCCTACGCCCTGCGCGGCGGACAGCGCATCTTCGTGGACTTCCGCATCAACGGCGCGTTCATGGGCGGTGAAGTGACGACGAAGGACCCCCCGAAAATTTCCGCCGAAATCGTCGGCACGCAGCCGATTGAGCGCGTGGACGTGATTCGCAACAACGAGTTTATCTACACTCACAAACCTCAACCAACCAGCCAACAAACCACCCTGTCCTACGTGGACAACGCCCCCGTGCGCGGGCAAGCCTACTATTACCTCCGCGTCTGGCAGGAAGGCGGGGCGTGGGCGTGGAGCGCGCCGATTTGGGTGAAATACGAATGAAGGGTCAAAACCATCATTGCGAGGTGAGACACGTGAAAATGCCCACTCTCAAATCCCGGACCGCTTACTTGCGTTGGACACTGCTTCTGTTTCTGCTCTCATTCGTCTCTGCGCCGCTTTTGCGGGCGCAGTCATCAAAACCGTCTCAGCCGACTAAGCCCAACGTCCTGTTCATCGCCGTCGACGACCTCAATCATTGGGTGGGTCATCTGGGGCGCAATGAACAGGTCATCACGCCAAACATTGACAGGCTCGCAAAGCGCGGCGTGACGTTCACCCACGCTTACTGCGCCGCGCCGGTGTGCAATCCGTCGCGGGCGGCGTTGATGTCGGGGTTGCGTCCGTTCACGACGGGCGTTTACGATAACGGCACCGATTGGCGTCCGCAGATTCCTGAGTCGCTGACGCTGCCGACGCATTTCCGCAAGCACGGCTACTACGTCGCGGGCGCGGGGAAGATTTATCACGGCGGCTTCGACCGACGAAGCGAGTGGGATGATTACATGCAACGCGCGGGCGGCGACCCGAGACTGCCGCAAGGCGCGAACGACGGCGTGGGCGGAATTAAGTTCGCCCCGCTCGACTGCCGCGATGAGGACATGGCGGACTACCGCATCACCAGTTGGGTCATTGACCAGTTGAACCGTAAGCACGACAAGCCGTTCTTCCTTGCCTGCGGATTGCACAAGCCGCACATGCCGTGGAACGTGCCGCGCAAATACTACGCGATGTATCCGCTGGACAAAATCAAGTTGCCGCCTTACAAGGAGGATGACCTGAACGACGTTCCGCCCGAGGGCGTGCGCATGGCGCGTCCCGATGGCGACCACGCCGCGATTCTGAAGTCGGGGCGATGGAAGGAAGCGGTGCAGGCGTATCTCGCTACGATTACGTTCACCGACATGAACGTGGGGCGGCTGCTCGACGCGCTCGATAAGAGTCCCTACAAAGACAACACCATCATCGTTTTCTGGGGCGACCACGGCTGGCATCTGGGCGAGAAACATCACTGGCGCAAGTTTGCGCTGTGGGAGGAAGCCACCCGCGCGCCGTTTATATGGGTCGCTCCCGGAATCACGAAAGCGGGTGGCGTCTGTCAGCGCACGGTGGACTTTATGAGCATCTATCCGACACTGGCTGAACTATGCGGCTTGCCGATTCCGCAGCACGTCGAAGGGGCAAGCATCAAAACGCTGCTGGCGAATCCATCCGCCGCGTGGAGCCGACCTGCGCTCACGACCTACGGCTTCAACAACCACACTGTCCGCACCGAGAACTGGCGCTACATCCGCTACAACGGTGGCGGGGAGGAACTTTACGACGAAACGCAAGACCCGCTGGAGTGGACGAACCTCGCAAGCAAACCGGAACTCGCCAGGGTGAAGGCGGAGTTAGGCAAGCATTTGCCGAAGGACAACAAACCCGCAGCGCGCAGGGAGAGATAAAAACGTCGCGGGTGGACTTCGCACAGTATATTTTCGAAGGAATCGTCCATGAACTTGACAGCTCGCAAGCCGACGTTCAATGGGTGCTGCACAACGCGCCTGTCGAAACGCACATTACTGCCAACGAAATGGCACTCGCCGTCAAAGACATCTTCCCCAACACCGTCCCCCGGCAACAAGCCGGCTTGCGCTCGACGGCAAAACCGGCATGAACAAAAGCCAGTTCCTCGCCCACGTCCGCCTCAACCACCCGCCGGGCGACAAAATTAACCTCACCGTTTTACGCGGCAATCAGAGGCTGGAGTTGCAAGTGCCGACGTGGGGATATTGGGATTGACGAGGGGGGAGAGAGGTGGTATCCTGAGAATTCGTAACGTATCCCTTGGGGACATCATTATCGTTGAAACGGAGGCATCTCATGTCAGACAAAGTCAAAGTCGGCTTCATCGGCAGCGGCGGGATTGCGGGGGCGCATTTGCAGGGGTTGGCGAAGTTTGAGGACGTGGAGTTAGCGGCGTTTTGTGACGTGGTGACGGAGCGGGCGGAGCAGCGGGCAAAGGAGTTCGGCGGGCAGACGTTCACCGACCCGAATCAGATGTTAGACGCGGTGAAGTTGGACGCGGTTTATATCTGTCTGCCGCCGTTCGCGCACGGCGAGGCGGAGTTGGCGTGCGTCGAGCGCGGCGTGCCGTTCTTTGTCGAGAAGCCGGTGACGTTGAGCCTTGAAACCGGACAGAAAATTGCGGCGGCAGTGAAGGAGAAAAATCTGCTCACCTGCGTCGGCTACATGAACCGCTACCGCCATTCCATCAACCGCGCCAAGCAGATCTTGACCGAAGACCCTGCCGTTGTCGTTCACGGCGGATGGATTGGCGGCTCACCACGTTCGCGTCCGGGGCAGCCAATTTCGTGGTGGATTCAAAAGGACAAAAGCGGCGGGCAACTGACGGAACAGACGACGCACACCGTTGACATCGTGCGCTACCTGTGCGGCGAAGCCATCGAAGTGTTCGCCTACGCGACGAAGGCGTTCAACACGGGCATCACAGGCTACACCATCGAAGACGCCAGCATGGTCAATATCAAATTCCAAAGCGGCGCGATTGCCAACCTCTACTCTGCCTGCGCCTGCAACGTGGGCGGCGGCGTGTCGCTGACAATCTGGGCGCGAAATCATCTTCTCACCTTCACAGGCTGGGAACACTCCGCGAAGTTTGTCAGTCCAAATCAGGAGACAACCGAAATCAAGGGCGAAAGCGACATCTTCGCCGTTGAGGACCGCTGCTTCCTCAACGCCGTCAAAACCGGCGACCGCTCGCAGATTCGCTCCGATTACGAAGACGGACTGAAAACCGCCGCGCTGACGATTGCGGCAACGGAGTCTATGGAGACGGGGAAGCCGGTGACTCTTTGAAACGTGAAACGTAAAACGTGAACGTGAGCCGCGACTGAGTTCACGTTTCACGTTTCACGTTTCAGGTTATGAAGACCTTCCGCATCATCGCGTTCATCATTTTCCTGCTCGTCATTGTCGTCCTGTTCGGGCTGAGTTACTGGGCGTTCGCGCTTTATGTGCTGCTGGGCGTGCTGCTGGCGTCATGGCTGATGACGCTGCAATCGCTGACGGGCATTGTGCACACGCGGGTGGTGACGCGCAAGGAGGTGGACATCGGCGAGAAGGTCACGGTGTCCACCGAAGTCAAAAACACGGCTTCGATGCCCGTATTGTGGGTGCTATTGGAGGACAACGTGACGGAGCGGCTGCCCATCGAGGGCGAGCGCATCAAGGTCGCGCTGCTGCGGTCGGGGCAGAGCGTGGTGCTGAAATACACGATTGATTGCAAGTGGCGGGGGTATCATCAAGTTGGACCGTTGCTGATGGAGTCGGGCGACGTGTTCGGGCTGCGGCGCAAGTTTCGCGTGGGCAAGGAGACGGACTATATCACTGTGCTGCCAAAGGTTGTGCCGATTTCGCGCTACGGAATTCCGACGCATCGTCCGATTGGTGAGGTGCGGGTGCAGACGCGAATTTACGAAGCCCCGACGCGCTTGGCAGGCGTGCGCGAGTATGTGCGCGGCGACAGCCTCAACCGCATCCACTGGAAAGCGACGGCGCGGACAGGCACGCTGCACAGCAAAATTTACGACCCGACGGTGATGATGGGCGCGCACATCATTTTAGACTTTCACGCTCCGTCGTGGCAGGAGCCAGAAGCGTTTGAGCGCTCGGAGTTGGGCGTCACGGCAGCGGCTTCGATTGCAGCGTTTATTTTAGAACACAAACAGCAGGTCGGATTTCTCAGCAACGGACGCGACGCGCTGGACCGCATCAAATGGGAGCGGGAGGAAACCGAAACCGCGTCGCGCACTGAGGCGCGGCGGATGATGGAACTCGTCGAAAAGTCCGACCGGCTGCGTCCTGTGGAAGTGCGCCTGCGGCGCGGCGACACGCAACTGCGCGACATTCTCGTAACGTTGGCGCGGCTGGAGATGTCGGACGGTCTGCCGCTACACGAGATGTTGTTGAACGAATATCACCGCCTGCCCCGCGACGCGGCGATGATTTGCCTTGTGCCGCAGGTGACCTACGAGTTAGCCGAAGTGCTGCACGAAATGAAGCGCGTCGGGTTCGTGGTCGTGGCTTTCGTGATGAACCGCCAGTCGGCGTTTGAAATGGCTGTCCAGCGACTTGCGATGTTGGGGATTGACTGTTATCATATTCGAGATGAGGTGGATTTGGACGAGTTGGGGATTAAGCAGTTTTGATTGACACAACGAAAACCGCACTGCGCCGTGACCACGAGTTGCCGGTGCTGTCCATCGCGCTGCTTTTCTACACGCCCAAAGATGCAATGGGAATTGACGTTGCCGAGCATCGTGAGGAATGTTTGGGTTGGGAGACGCTGCGGTTTCGCTATCGGCAGATTGTGGTGCCGCAGTTAGACGCAGCGACTTACCTTGCCGCGAACAATCCAGCAGGGTGGGCGTTAGCAATGCGCATGAGGCGCGCAGGGTTAAAGCCGCTGAACATACTCATCACGCTGGCGGACAAGTTGCCTGCCGCGCAACTGCCGCAACAAAAGGCATGGATGGCATGGCACTATGCCGAAAGGTATGCGCGATTGCCAAGGGAGGAGAGAGAGATGTTGAAAGAACTATTGAGACGACGGAAAAAGCAAGGAGAGGAAGAACTGACTTTGCTTGAAGAAGAGTGGTTGAGGGGAAAACAGGACGCTATCCTCCACCAGATGCGCCGCAAGTTTGGCGATGTGCCCGAGGACGCTGTCAAACGCCTAAGGGAAATTATGGATGATGACGCGCTGGATTCGCTTTTAGATCGCATCCTCGATGCCAAGTCGTTGGAAGATATGGAGTTGGAAGACGGTGCATCGTCCTGATTTTTCTCCAAGTGCCTGAATCTGTCGTCAAACGTCTGAAGGCTATCATGGATGACGATGTGTTAGACGCGCTTGCTGACCGCATCCTTGACGCTCAGTCGCTGAACGACATGGGTTTGAGCAACAGCGAAGAAACTTCATAACGTCATCTAATCTATGACCTCTCCCACTCAAAACAACCAAGCCCCCCTTCCCCCTGAAGTCCAGTGGGGCATGATGAAGGCGAATCCGTTAGGCGGGAGCAAGCCGTTTGACCTGCTGACGGACGTGCTGATTCCGCTGGGCATTTTGGGGATGGTGGGGAGTTTCGCCTACTTCCTCGTCGAAGTGCGCGCGGTGCTGACGCGCATGGGCGATGAGGTGCTGCGGTGGGTGTTCTTTTGGTTTTTGTTGGGCGTGGTGTGCATCTCGCGGATTCGCACGAAGTACGGCAGCGATGCGATTGCCGCGCCTTACATTTTGGGGTTGGCGTTTGCGATGGCGGTGTTCCTGCTGCGCTTTACCGGCAGCGCGGGGCCGCTGACGGGCAGCGGGATCTCTGTTCTCAATTCTCTCCTCTTCAACTTCGTTTTAGTCGGCGTCGCATGGTGGGCAATCAACAAGTTGACGGATGAATGTACAGCCGAAGAAGGCGTCGCGGATGAAACGGGTTCAGGATTGCTGGGCAAATTGTTCAAATCGTCTGCGGCGAACGAAAATGGGCAACCAACTCGCGGGCGCGTACGGCATCCGGGGCGACTGGTCATGCTGTTTGGGTTGGGCGCGCTGGTGGTGTTCGGTCTGACGCAGAGGTACATCGCCAACGATGCCGAAGCCATGCGGCGCGGCTTCTACTGGATGGCGGGCTATGCGTTCTGCTCATTGGCGGTGCTCGCGCTGACGAGTTTATCGGGGCTGCGGATTTACGTGAAGAAACGCGGCGTCACGTTGTCGCGCGGCGTCGCGCCGTTGTGGATTTCCCTCAGCGCGTTGATTATTGCCTGCATTTTGCTGGTGGCGGCGTTGATTCCCCGCACGTCTACCGACATCAAAGACCTCAGCAAAATGCTCATCGCGCGCGGCACGCCGTCGACGCAGGAGATTCAGACTGATTCTTCGCTGGAGGGCGTCCGCCAGCCCAAGGGACAGCCGACGAAACTGAAGCGCATGGGCGAAGGCGAAGGGCACGTCGGCGAAGACAACCCGCAGCCCTCGCGCACGGGCGAGAGTCCGCAGCAGACCCCGCAAGGCAGCAGCGGCGCGGGCAAACAGTCCGAGGGCGCGTCCGGCACGCAAGGCAGCACGGCGAAGGGTGCGGGCACGGCAGGACAAGCGGGAGCCGGTCAAGGTGGGCAAGGGAAAAGTCAGAACCAGTCGTCGAGCGCGCGCAGCGGCGGCGGGGGTTCATCCGAGCAGAGCCAGAACCAAAACCGCCCGCAGCAGAATGAGACGCAATCACAGTCGAACTCTCAGCGTCCATCGTTCTCGCTCAAATCAGGTTTCCCATGGTGGTTGCTGTTGTTGTTGCTGCTCCTCCTGATCATTCTTTATCTCCTGTGGAAGAACCGCGACAAAATCAAGCGGCAGTTGGCGAAGTTGCGCAACGTTCCTGCGATGGTGCGTGAGTGGCTGGCGCTGTGGGCGGCGCGGCTCGCAGCGTTGTGGGAGCGGCTGATAGCGTTGCTGCATCTGCCCGGCTGGGCGCAGCGCGTTGCGGCGGCTCCGGTCAAGCGGAAGAAGTTTACCAATCCGTTTATGAACAAAAGACTGCTTGAAGAATTGTCGCCGAAGGAAGTCGTCGAATACGCCTACATGGGGCTGCTGGACTACGCTGAATACATCCGCTGCCCACGCAAGGAATATCAAACCCCCTACGAATACGCCCGGCTGCTGCCGCAGCCCTTGGAGCACCTTAAAGAAGAAGTTATCTCATTGACGCAACTTTACGTGCAAGCCTCTTACACGCCCCACGAAATCACGCGCGAGCAGGTGCGGGGCATCGAAAAGGTCTGGGAGAAACTGAACGCGGAAGTGCAAGCGGTGATGAAGCGCTCGTAGTGAGGCACGTAATTCCGATGGCATCAGGAAGGAGTGCCGTCGCGACGCCACTCCGTTTCACTGCGTCGCTGACTCCGAACGCTGCTACGGACTCATAACGACGACCTGCCGAACGGACGGCTTCAGGATTTTCTCGCGGATGATTTGGCGGGAGACTTCGCGTCCGTTTTCGTAGGTGATGCGGGCGGTGATTTCTTTTCTGCCGTCCTGCCCGCGCCGCTGGACTTTGACGGTGTGGGGCGGAAGATGAGGCGCTTCGATTTCCTCAAAAGTGTAGGGCACATCCATCTTCCACGTCAGTTCCCGCGTGTAAACGATGGTCAGCAGCGGTTTGGCTTCGGTGGTGTTGAGTTCCTGCCCGATTTGCAGGCGGTTCCACTTGACGCCGGGGTTGAGTTGCATTAGTTTGTTGAGAGGCATGTTGAGTTTTTTCGCAATGCCAACGCCGGTGTCACCGGCTTGCACCACGTAAGGTTTGTTCTCGCCGTTCCCGCTGCCCAACAACAACCGCACCGCGTCCTTGATGGATGATTTGAGAATATCTGCGTCCACAGCCATCTCTTTGATTTCGACCTTCTCCTTGAATTTCGCCTTGGAAGGGTCTATTTTGGGGGGAGCCTTTTGCAACGGGAAGATAGTCTGCTCCTCGCGCTGGAGCAAGATGGACTTGACCTGATTCAACACCTCGTCGGCGTCGGCGCGGTCGGGCAGCGCCACGACGGTCTTACCATTGATGGTGATGGCGGCGGCTTTGACCTGCGGTTTGACTTCCAGGCGCAGCGCGTCCAGTGCCTCTGATTCCGTCATGGTTTTGTGGTCTTCGCTCTTGGGATAGTCGACGACCTTCATCTCCGGCAGCGAAACGTTCTTCCCATATCGCTCCGTGAGTTCATCGCGCAGCGACTTCTGAACTTTCGCCGCTGTGGACTGGCTGGCGAGGAAGACCTTCGGCTCGTCACCGAGGGTGATGGCGTAAACGCGAGGACCGGGGGAGCGCCAAAAGTAAATAGCCGCTAACAGAGCGACGATGACCAAGCCAAAGAAAATGCGCTCCGTCCACAACTGCTTGCGCAAACGTTCTGCTTCCATTATGCACAGCACCCCGAAAATGAGTCAATGGGTCAATGGCTCAATGAGTCAATGGGCGCATGAACTCATTGACTCATTGACCCATTGACTCCATTATTGACTCATTTGCTGGCTGTTTTGTTGATTTGTGCTTTGATGATTTCGACGGCTTTCTGGAACTGTGCGCCTTTGCCTGTGCCCGCGCCGTTATCTTTGTCGGTTTCGTCCGCCGGAACGATTTCGTCGGGCGTGATGCCGACTTCGGTAATGTCCCGGCTTTTGGGGGTCAGGTACTTCGCGGTGGTCAAGGCGACTGCGCCGCCGTGACGCAACTTAACGAGAATCTGCACGGAGGCTTTGCCAAAGGTTTTTTCGCCGACGACTTTGGCGGCACCCGTGTCTTGCACTGCGCCCGCGAGAATTTCCGACGCGCTCGCGCTGTACTTGTTGACGAGCACCACCACCGGAATTTTCAAATTTAGGAAGCGGCTGGCGTCTGCCTCTAATTTTTCGATGTTGCCTTTGCGGTCTTTGGTGCTGACCACCGGACCGCTCTTGATGAACCGACTGGAAACGCTGATGGCGACTTCCAGCAACCCGCCGGGATTGCTGCGCACGTCGAAGATCAGCCCCTTCGCGCCGTCGGCTTTGAGGCGGGCGAAGGCTTTGTCCAGTTCGCGGTCGCCTTTTTCGTTGAACTCCTGCAGTTGAATGTAGCCAATGTGATTGGGCAGCATCGCATACTCAACGGGGTGCAATTCAATGCGGTCACGCACAATGGTAATGTCCACCGGCTTCGTCGCGCCTTTGTGCAGAATCGTCAACGTAACCGGCGTGCCCTGCTTGCCGCGAATCAGACTGACGACGACGCCCGACGCCATATCTTCGGTGGATTTGCCGTCAATCTTCAAAATGCGGTCTTCGGCTTTGATGCCCGCTTTTTCGGCGGGCGTGCCTTCGAGGGCGCGAATGATGACGGGGACGGTTTTGCCGGTCTTTTCGTCTGAAATCACGTCAATGTTCGCGCCGATGCCGTAGAACTCGCCTTGATTCTTAATCTCAAACTCTTCATACTCTTCGGGGCGCATGAAGCGGGTGAAGCGGTCCCCCAGCGATTTCAACATGCCGTCAATCGCGCCGTAGGTGAGATCGCGGTCTTTCACGTCGGTTTTGATGAAGTGTTCGTGAATGGCGCGCATGACCTCGTTGATGGTTTCGTAGGGTTTGACGTCAGGGTCGTAAGCGGGCACGGCTGCGCCCTTACTCTGCACCAGTTTGGCGATGGGCGGCAGCGGATAAATTGCTGACTTCGAAGGGGTCCCTGTCACCATATCCCGGAACCCATAACCCGCGAAGAACGAAAACATCACCAGCACGACGACCACCAACACGCCGACCAACACGTAACCCGGCTTCACAACGAATCCGTCACCAGACTTTTTCTGCATGTGAGAACCAACCTTTCCAGATGTGCGCGCTGCTTCAGCACGCTTAGGGAGATTATAACACAAACAGCGTTGGAGACTCCAACACTTTCGCATTTTTTCTCTGCCACGTCCAATTTACCCACCCTGTTAGAGAGCGGAACGCTTGCCGACGTTCCACACATTTGAAGGAAACGGCGGGGAACGGCAGGAGACGACGGGGAACGGCAGGAGACGACGGGGAACGGCAGGGAACCACGGGCAATCGCGATGAACTCCCTGCGTTTGCGTGTTGTTTCCTGTCGCTCCCCGTCGTTGCCTTGTCGTTGCTCTACCTCAAGGGGTTCACCGGCTTGCCGCCGTGGCGCACTTCAAAATGTAGGTGCGGTCCGGTGCTGACACCCGTGCTGCCGACGCGGGCGATGGCTTGTCCCTGACGAACACTGTCGCCATTCGACACCAGCAGCGCGGAGCAGTGACCGTACACCGTTGCCGTGCCGTTGCCGTGGTCAACCACCAGCGTCCTACCGTAAGCGCGTTTCCAGCCCGCGAAAATCACCGTGCCGCCGGCGGCAGCGCGAACGGTCGTGCCCGAGGGCGCCGCGAGGTCGACGCCGGTGTGCCACTTTCTGCGGCGAAACACCGGATGAAAGCGCGAACCGAACCGCGAGGTCAGCCGCCCCGCGACGGGACGAATTAACCCGCCGCCCCAAGCCACCAGCCTCCCCCCGCTGGAGCGGCGCAGGCGGCTCAGGCGGCGAATCAGGCTTTCAATCTCCCGCGAGGATTGTTCCAGTTCCGCGAGGTATCGCTCGTGCGCCACGCGGTCGCTGTTGATTTTCGCCAGCAGTTGTCTTTCTTGGTCGCGTTCGCGCTTGATGCTCTGCTGCCGCTGGGCGATGGTGGCTCGCAACTGCCGCGCCTTTTCGCGCCGTTCGGCCAGCAGACGTTGGAAGGCTTTCACCTGTTCGCGCTCGGTTTTAATGCGCGCCATCAGGTCGGTGTCGTAGTCCACGATGCGGTTGAAAACGTGCGTGCGGCGGAGGAAGTCGGAAAAACTCGTCGCGCCCAGCAGGATCCCCACTTCATTCAGTTGCCCGCTGCGCTGCATGGCGCGGAGCCGTTTGCCGAAGGCTTTTTGATGAGCGGTCAGGCGCGCCTGCACTGCCTTCAGTTGTTTGTCGGTGGCTTGCAGTTGCCGCTCGGTTTTGTTCAAGTCGCGCGTCGCATGGCGCAGTTGGCGGTTCGTGTTCTCCAGACGCCGCTGCGTGTCTTCCAACTCGGCGACGACGGAACGTTGTTTCCGCCGCAGGGCGCGCACCTGCTGACGCACCTCCTGCGCCTTGTCCTTCTTCGTCTCCTTGCGCCGCAGCAACGCCCGAATCCGCTCCTTCAACGTCTGACTGCGAGCGGTCGGGACGTGACACGATAGCAAAAGGACGACGCCAAGAATGACAAACCACCGTTTCATTTTTAATGGCTTTCCCGGGTGATTCTGTGGCTAAAAATATCTTCGCAGCGAAATCGCGCTGCCCACCAATCCGAACCCCGTTCCTGCAAACAACAACAAAACCCAGAACCCCATCAGTCCGTCAGGATGCGCCAGCGGCAGAAACGGCAGCGACGCCGACAGCCAGCGCGCGAGCGATTGATAAACCACCGTCAGCCCCGCGCACGCCAACGCGGCTCCGACGATGCCGTGAAAAACGCCTTCCAGCACGAGCGGCACGCAGATGAACTCGTTCGTCGCGCCAACCAACTGCATCAGCCGAATCTCGCGCCGCCGGGCGAACACCGTCAGGCGTATGGTGTTGCTCACGATGAGCAAAATCGCTAAACTCAGGAGGATCACCGCCGCTCCCCCGACCAACCAGACCACGCGGCGCAGCGCGAAGATTTTGTTCATCAACGACTCGCCATAGTCGACGTGTGCTTTGTCCACCCCGCGAATCTGCCGGATGAGCGCGGCGGTCGCGGGCACTTGTTCCGGCGAAGACACACGCACCTCGAACGAATCAGACAGCGGGTTGGTCTCGAAATCGGAAAAATCAATCTGCCGCCCCAATTGCTGCTGAAACTTCTCCAGCTCCTCGTGGCGCGAAACAAAGCGGACGCTCTCCACGCCGGGCAGTTGTTCGATACGCAGACGCGCCGCCCGCGAGTCCTGAGCGGACAGCCCATCCTGAAGAGGAACGTAAATCTCCACTTGCCGGGCAAGTTGCCCCGCCCACAGGTTGAGGTTGACCGTCGTGAGATACGCCGCGCCCAAAATGCACAGCCCGATGAGGACGGTGCTGACCGCTGCTACGCTCATCAGCCCGTTGCGGCGGACGTTAATGAAGGTCTCCCTCAAGAAAAACTCCAGATTGTGCGGCGATGCCTTCATAATCGCTGTCTTTTTCGTCGCGCGTCACGCGCCCCTTTTCGAGGACGATAACGCGCTTTCTTAGGCGGTCCACCACCGCGTAGTCATGCGTGGCGACGACCACCGTTGTGCCGCGCGCGTTGATGTGGCGGAGGACTTGTATCACGTCCCACGACGTTGCCGGATCAAGGTCGCCCGTCGGTTCGTCGGCGACCACGATGTGCGGATTGTTGACGATGGCGCGGGCGATGCACGCTCGCTGCTGCTCGCCGCCCGACAGCGTTTCAGGGTAGGCGTGAAACTTGTCCGACAAACCGACGTCGCCCAGCGCGCGCGGCACTTCGCGCAGGATGGTCGCCCGCGACGCGCCGATGACTTGCAGCGCGAACGCGACGTTTTCCCACACCGTCTTGCGTGGGAGCAGCAAGGAGTCCTGAAACACCACGCCGATTTTACGCCGCAGGTGCGGCACGTCGGCGGGCGGCAGTTGCGCCACGTCTCGCCCCAACACCACCACGCGCCCCCGCGTCGGCAGCAAATCGCGGTAAATTAACCGCAGCAGCGTCGACTTCCCCGCGCCCGTCGGACCGACGACGAACGCAAACTCTCCGGCGTCCATCCGCAAACTCACGTTCTCCAGCGCCGGCGGTCCGCTGCCATACACCACTGTCGCGTCGTGGAACTCAATCAACCGTCTTCCTCCCCGACAGAAGTGCAACAATTATAAGCGAATGAACGGGGAAAAGTCAACTATTTTGAGCGACAGCGATTATCCTTCAGAGATTTTGTCCGCTTCCTGAAAGAGGGTGTTGAAATAGCCGGTGTAGAAACCAATGAGCGTTCTAAGCACAAAGAGGGCAAGGAGGAGGAAAAGCAGAACGCTTCCCACAACCACTAACTGATGCACCGCTGCATCGGCTTCTGCGTCGTAGTGGTCAGCGACGTGAATCAGAACCGAATCCAGACTTCCTGTTTCTTCGCCAGTGACCATCATCTGAATGACCATCGGCGTGAAGTAAGGCGACGAACGTAGCAGGTCGCTCAGTTTGCTGCCTTTTTCAATCTGGGGGACAATCGTCTTGATATGACTGGCAATAGCCGCATTGCCGCAGGCGTCGGCAGCGACGGGAAGCGATTGAGTCAACGGCAGCCCGGCTCCGTAGAGGGTAGATAGAGCGCGGCAGAACTTGGACAGAGCAAATTTTTTCACCACTCCACCGAAGAGGGGGATGAAAAGTTTCATAGTGTCAATCAGCTTCTGGATTCCTAGAGAATGTCCAACCGTGCGCTTGACCAGCCACAGCACGATGAAGGGAGACACAAAAGGTAATAGGTCCAGGAGCGTCCGACCCATGCTGACGAACCACGCCATCCACCGTCCGTTAACCACCTCCGCGGCGACTGGCACCAAAGTGATGACTAAGAACGCGACGATACAGACGATGAGGGGATACACCAGATGGCGGCGGATTCTGCGGCGGAGTTCGATTTCTTTGTCCAGATAATTTGCGGCGTCCAGCAGCGTGCGCTCCAACATGCCGCCGATTTCGCCCGCTTGCACCAAGCCAACCAGCAACGGCGAGAACACGGTAGGAAACTTCGCCATCTCTCCCGACAGAGGTTTGCCCTCCAAAACCGCCGGAGCCATTTCGCGCAGGATGCGGCGCAGCCGCATGTTGGCAGCGTTGTTGGCTTGCACGTCGAGGGCGCGGTAGAGGCTCATCCCCGCCTTGACCATCGTGTGCAACTCGCGGAAGAAAACGGCTAAGTCAACGAGGCGGATGCGAAGGAACAGACCGTCCAGCGGCGAGGCGTGCGTGCCCGGCGCTGGACCGGACTCGCGCCGAATCGCCGTGACCCAGAACCCCGCCTCGCGCAGTTGCGCCGCCGTCGTGCGCTCGTCGCTGGCTTCTATCGAACCACTTACAAGGTTGCCCGATTTGTCACGCGCTTCGTAACGAAAGGTCGGCATGGCTACTACCTGATGGTCAATGGTTAATGGTTAATGGTTGATGGTTGATGGTTGATGGTTGTCATTTCATTGACCATTAACCATTGACCATTAACCATGTCGTTGACTCCACCACTCTTCCGCCTGTTTGACACGCCGAATGGCTTGGGCGCTCCGCAGAAGCGCGAGCCATTCGGCGATAGGTTTGCCGCGCAGCGCCAACGCTGGCTCGATTTCCAAAAGCGGCACAAGGACGAACGCCCGCTGCTCCATGCGTGGGTGCGGAACTTGCAGGTCTGGCTCGTTGAGGCGCTCATCGCCAAAGAGCAGCAGGTCAACGTCAATCCGTCTCGGACCGCGACGCGGCGGAGCGGGACGCCCCAACGTTTGCTCAACCCGACTGCACGCCCGGTGAAACTCCTGCGCCGTTCCCGTCACCTCCATCTTGACCGCGATATTCAGGTAGTCATTGGGTCCGCCCTCGTCGACGGGTTCCGTTTCATAGAGCGACGACACCGCGACGATACGAGCCTGAGGGATCTCATCCAACATCTGCAACGCTCGCCGCAGATTTTCCTCACGGTCGCCGAGGTTGGAGCCTAAGGACAGGTACGCAATCGGCATGAGTCAATTCTGTTCGCCGCTGTTGCTCGTGGGGTCTGCTCCTTCCAGCCCCATCTCTGCCAGCGAGTTGGCGAAAAGAACACGGTCAAGGTAAGCATCCAACTCTTCAGGCGACTCGATTGCCTGCACTCGCGCCGTGACCTCTTCTGGCAGTTGACCGCACTTCAAGGACAGCCGCCGCAGAGCATTGCGTTTGCCTTCTGATTGCATTCTATCCCCCCCCGTGATTTGCATCTCCTTCACCTCGCGCAGCGCACAATCTCCACACCGGCGTACTCCAATACGCCTGCCATCGGCACTTGCGGTTTCTTCACGCGCACGCGCACCTGTGACACGGCATATTTTTTCAGAATCGTCTGCGCGACGTCCTCTGCCACGGCTTCAATCAGGTTGTACCGCTTGCCGGTGACGACGTTTTTGACGTCCTCATAAATTTTCCCGTAGTCAATCGTTTTTGTCAAATCGTCCGTCCGCCCCGCCTCCGACAAATCGCACGACGCCTCCACGTCGACGACGAACTTCTGCCCCAACGCCGCCTCTGCGGCGTGGCAGCCGTGGTAGGCGTGGAACACTAAACCGCTGAGGATGATTTTGTCAGTGGACACAGAGCAGAAAGGATGAGGGACAAAGGATGAGAAAGGGGAATGACTTCACAAGGCTCATCGCTCATCCTTTATCCTCATCTCACCATCGCGTCCGTCATCCGCGCCACTTGCGCCATTTCTTTGACATCGTGAACGCGCACGATGTCCGCGCCGTTGACGATGGCGATGGCGACGGTGGCGGCTGTGCCAAATAAACGTTGCTCGACCGGCGCCTCTAACACTTTGCCAATGAAAGACTTTCGTGACGTTCCGACGAGAATCGGGCGTCCCAACCTCTGAAACTCGCGCAGGCAGCGTAGAATTTGCAGATTGTGTTCCAGCGTTTTGCCGAACCCAATGCCGGGGTCAATCACGATGCGTTCGGCGTCAACGCCGTGTCGCTGGGCTAATTCTATACTGCCGCGCAGATAGTCGCTGATCTCGCCGATGAGGTCAGCGTAAGTCGGCTGTTGCTGCATCGTGCGCGGCGTGCCCTGAATGTGCATGAGCACCAGCCCGGCGTCGCTTTCGGCGGCGACCCCTCCCATCTCGGAGTCACCGCGCAGCCCCGTGATGTCGTTGATGATACTCGCCCCTGCTTGCACGGCGGCGCGGGCGACGGCGGCTTTGCTGGTGTCAATGGAGAGTGGCACGTTCAGTTCCGCCGCCAGCCGCTCAATGACCGGCAGCACGCGCTCCTTCTCTTCCTCCCCGCTCACGGGTTCCGCGCCGGGGCGAGTGGACTCGCCGCCCACGTCAATAATGTCTGCCCCGTCTGCGACCATCTGCCGCGCTCGGTGGACTGCCTCATCGGGATTGTGATAGATGCTATCGCCAGAAAACGAATCCGGTGTCACGTTCAGCACGCCCATGATGAGCGTGCGCCGCCCGGTTTCCAATGAGTAGCGACCACAGAGCCAACGCATGACGGGAAAAGTCAATGGGTCAATGGGTTCATTGACTCATTGACTCATTAGACTGCTTGCAAAAGTTCTGACCGCCCCTGCGTTGAGATTCTTCGCTGCGCTCAGCATGACATTTTCACGCTGCGACCGTGGCATCCTGAGCGCAGCGAAGAATCGCGGTGCCTCCAACAAAGACTTTTGCAAGAGGTCTATTGACTCATCAATGGTATCGGACGTCGCCGTGCGATTCGAAGTCGAACGGGTCGTCAAAGTCCATGTTTTCCAGCGTATGGAGCGCGTTTTCGGTGAGGTAGAAGCCGTACTCTTCGAGCGTGGACTCCATCTCGCGTTTCAGTTTGACGCGGAAGACGAAGTTGTCGGCGGCGAGGGTGAAAATCTGGTGGAGTTGGTAGCGGTCGAGCGCTTGCAGCGCCTCCAGCGCGTCATGCGCCCAGATTTCCTGCGGATGGAGTTCAACGAGACGCTGGTACTCCTGCGCGGCGCGGGCGATGTCGCCTTTCTGGTGGTGGAGCGCCGCTAACTTGAAGCGGTTCACGGGATCCAGCGGCATCAGGCGGACGGCGTGCGCGATGACCTCAATCGCGGAATCAAAGTCGCTTTGCTGCAAATAGGTGCTGGCAAGCAGGTCAACCCCGGCGAGGTTGCGGGGATTCAGTGCTAAAGAGGCGCGCCCTTCTTCAATGGCGCGCTCGTAGTCGCGCAAAGAGTAGTAAAGTTCCGCCAGCGCGTGGTGGATGCGCGCTGGGTCGTCGGAGGTGTTCAAGGCTGCCCGCAGTATTTTTTCGGCTTGCTCCCATTTTTCCAAGCGGCAGTAGAGGTCAGCTAACCTTAAGTGGCGCATCTGATTGCGCGGGTCTAAATCGCAGGCGGTGTGCAGCACGGTGATGGCTTCTTCCACGCGGTTCTGCGCCACCAGCGCGGCGGCGAGCGTGTCGTGCATGGTGCCCCACTGCGGGTTGATGCGCAGAGCCTCCAAACACTCCGCGATAGCTTCGGCGTGTTTGCCCTGTCGCATGTGAACCTCCGCCATGACTTTTAGCGCGGCGGCGCAGTGCGGGTTTTCTTTGAGCGCGCGGCGGGCGTGCATGAGCGCGGCGCGGGGGTCACCCTTCTCGGCGCACACGCGCGCTAGATGGGACAGAATTTCCGCGTTGCGGGGCCAGCGCCGCGCCGCTCGCCGCAGCACGGACGTGGCTTTTTCCGTCGAACCCAGCGCAATGCAGCAATCGGCTAACCCGATGTAGGCGGGCATCACGTCCGCGCTGCTCTGCCGTGAGTGGCGGGCGATGAGTTGCTCGAACTCCGCCTGCGCTTCCGTGTAACGGCGCTCTGACAGCAGGCATCGCGCTTGTTCTAAGGCTTCTTGCAGTGGCGTCGTTGTTCCAGAGTTATGACGCATGATTAAAGAATGGTCAATGGTTGATGGTTGATGGTCCATAATTTGCGACAATCATTAACCATCATCTCTCATCTCCGCCTTCAACCGTTCAATCCACACATCGTCTATCTGAGACGTTTGAAACGTCCTCAGTTGCACGTAATAGTTCAACGTGTCCACCAATACCTGACTCGGCAGCGTGCCGATGATTTCGCTTTCCACCACCGACACCCCGTAGCGGGCGGATTCCAAACGCACGTTTTCCAGCACGCGATACAGCGGCGTCACATCAGGCTCTACGATGTTCAACGAAACCTGAACCATGCCGCGCGTTGCCAGATTCACGCCCATCGCCTTCACGCCGCGCAAGCCGCCGTCGCGTTCACGGAGAGCGCGGGCGATGTGATGCGCTACTGTTATATCGGTTGTGCCCAAATTGACGTTGAACGCCACCAGCGGTTTCCGCGCGCCGACCGCCGTCGCCCCCGCTGTCGGGTGAAGGTGCGTCGGTCCCAAGTCAGGATGGTACTGCTCTTCGTCACTGTGTTCGCGCAAAAACTCAAATCCCACCTGTCGAAAGTGGGCAAGGTTGCGCCGCTCGGGACGCTGCGCGGATTCTTCGTAAAAATAGACAGGGATGTTCAACTCTGCAACCAACTGTTCTCCAAACTCGTGCGCTAACTCTCGACACGCCTCCATCGTCGTCTCCGCCAGGGGCACGAACGGCACCACATCCACCGCCCCGATGCGCGGGTGCGCGCCGCTGTGCGCGTTCAGGTCAATGAGTTCGACGGCGCGCCGCGTTCCCCGCATCACAGCCTCTTTGACCGCCGACGGAGTGCCCATCAGTGTAAATACCGAGCGATGGTGGTCAGCGTCCGCCGAGAAGTTAGTCAGAAGGGCTTGCGGAACGGACGACAGGGCTTCCGCGAGGGCAGCGACGACCTTTTGCCGCCGCCCTTCACTGAAGTTGGGAATGCACTTGACGAGTGACAAGTGAGCAGTGAGCAGTGAGCAGTGAACAGTGGCATCTTCACTGCTCACTGCTCACTGCGCCGTTTCACGCTCCCGCCAGCCCCGGTTTCGGGCGCGGCTGCGGCGTGCGACGCGGCTCGTTTTCGGTGGAAACGTCAGGTGTGATCGGCGCAGCCGCCGTGGGCGGGGGCGCGTCAGGGCGCTCTGTGCCGTTGATGATGGCGTCCAACTCGTCGCCGTCAATGGTCTCCTTTTCCAATAGCGCAACGACGATGCGCTCCAGTTTGTCACGGTTGGTCTCTATCAGTTCTTTCGCCTTGGCATAGCACTCCTCGACGATAGCGCGAATTTCCTTATCAATCTGCGCGGCGACCTCTTCCGAGTAGTTGCGCTCCTCGTAGAGGTCGCGTCCCAAGAACACGGGACCGTGCCGACGCCCCAGCGCCAGCGGACCGAGGTTCTCGCTCATGCCGAATTCGCAAATCATCCGCCGCGCCAACTCGGTCGCGTATTGCAGGTCGCTCTCCGCCCCGGTGGTGATGTCGCCCAGCACGACCTCCTCCGCCACGCGTCCGCCCAATGCCATCGTAATCTTGGACAACAGTTCTGATTTCGAACTCATGTAGCGGTCGTCTTCCGGCAGACTGAGCACGTAGCCCATCGCCATGCCACGAGGAAGAATCGTGACCTTGTGAACGGGATCGCTGTCGGGCAGCAACTTGGCGACGAGCGCGTGCCCGCCTTCGTGGTAAGCCGTGATGCGCTTTTCCTTGTCTTTGATGAGGCGGCTCTTGCGCTCCGGTCCCATCGCCACCCGCTCCACGGAATCTTCAAACTCTGAGCGGCTGATTTGCGTTTTGTTGCGCCGCGCCGCTAACAGCGCCGCCTCGTTGACGAGGTTCGCCAAATCCGCGCCGGAAAAGCCCGGCGTGCGCCGCGCCAGTAAGTCGAGGTCGACGTCGCTCGTCAGCGGTTTGCCTTTGGTGTGAACCTTCAAAATCTCCTTGCGCCCTTTGGCGTCGGGATTGTCGATCACGATGCGGCGGTCGAAGCGACCGGGGCGCAGCAGCGCGGGATCGAGCACGTCGGGACGGTTGGTCGCCGCAATCAAAATGACGCCGATGTTCGGGTCGAAGCCGTCCATCTCGACCAGCAACTGGTTGAGCGTCTGCTCGCGCTCGTCGTGCCCGCCGCCCAACCCCGCGCCACGATGACGACCTACGGCATCTATCTCATCAATAAAGACCAGACAGGGGCGGTGCGCCTTCGCTTGGTCAAAAAGATCCCGCACGCGTGAAGCCCCCACCCCAACAAACATTTCTACGAAGTCCGAACCGCTGATGTGAAAGAACGGCACGCCCGCCTCGCCCGCGATAGCGCGAGCCAATAAAGTTTTTCCACAGCCCGGAGGACCCAACAAAAGCACGCCCTTGGGAATCTTCGCCCCCAACGCCTGAAACTTCTCCGGGTGCTTGAGGAACTCGACGACCTCTTCCAACTCCTGCTTCGCTTCCTCCACGCCCGCGACGTCTTCAAACGTCACTTTGGGCATGTTGTCCGTGAGCCGCTTGGCGCGACTGCGCCCGAAACTGAGGGCTTGATTGCCGCTGATGGCGTTCTGGCGGGCAATGAACATGTAAAGCGCGACAATAAACAGCACCGGCAGCAGGAACGACACAACCACCGTGCCCAATACGCCCTGCCAGATGGAACGCTTGATATCAATGTTCTTCACATGCTCCTGCGCCATCTCGTAGAACTTTTGCGCAGCAAAGGAGTCCGGCAGAACGACGGTGTGCTTATAGCGCCACGCATCTCCCCCCACGCCTTTTTTGAGTTCAGCGCGGGCGATGTCGTTCGTAATGATGAGAGATTCGACCTCATCTTTTTTCACGCGGCGCACCAGCTCACCGAAGTTCATCTGTTTGGTGGTGCCGATTTCTTTGATGAAGACGCTGCTTTTGGACGCCAGCATCCCCAACACGACTATGACTAAAAGAATAACGGACAAAGACCGCAAAACTCGCATCCCATTCATCGAACTACCTCTCTAACTTAGAACGTTCACAAGCGTTGAACGCTGAGAATGACTGTTTGGCGCGTGCTGGGGGTGACTTTGAATTGGTTGCCCATTCGACACCCCACCACCCAAACAATCGCGTTGTTGGACAGAACAATCGGCGTGCTCGCCCGCTGCTCCGGCGGCAACTTCGCGTCTGCTAACAGGCGCATGACCGTCTTGGTTCCGTTCAATCCCAACGGTCGAAAACGCTCGCCGGCGCGCGGCAGGCGCACCGTCAGTTGTCTTTCCAGTTTATCGGCGTCCACAAAAGCCTTTTGAGGAGAGTCTGCCCAAGGCGAGACGCCTGCCACGAACGTTGCCTCCAAACGCACGCCCAGTTCGGGAATGTCCACCGCCCCCGGAACGTCGAGCCGCCACTGCTTCAACGATAGACTGGAAATGCCCTCTGCGCGTTCCGTCTGTTTCTGAATTCTCAGCCTTTGCCCTTTCAGCGCCACATCTACGCAGTCGGGCAGAGTCCAACGCCCCGGAGCCGCCGCGCGCAGGGCATAGACGATTTGCTCAACGTGTTCATAAGCAACGTCTTCCAGGTCGCCTTTGACCTGACGCACCGCCAGACGCAGAGCGCGCCGCAGCAAAGCCAGCGGCTGGTGCAAAAGACGCGCCGTGTCAATAACCATGATACCACTTTCGGTTTCGGGGCGCAAGGCAGCGGACAGAACGTCTCGCGCCAATTCGTCCAGACAGGCGTTCTCCTCCCGCAATACCTCCGCCAATCGCACGGCGCGACGGAGAATGGGCGGGCATAGTTTTTTCAAGGGCGGCACTAACTCGTGCCGCACACGGTTGCGCCGGTAGCGCACGTCTTCATTCGAGGCATCACAGCGCGGCATCACGCCGTTCTCGACGCAGAACGCTCGCGCCTGTTCACGAGAAATCTCGAACAGCGGACGTATGACGCGCCCCAATTGGGGCGGCATCCCCGCCAGCCCTTCCGCTCCCGCGCCGCGAAACCAGTTCAACAGCATGGTTTCCAGCAAGTCGTCTGCCGTGTGCCCGACGGCGATTTTGCTCGCGCCGATGGAGTCCGCCAATTCATTGAAGAATTCGTAACGCGCCTTGCGTCCTGCTTGCTCCACCGACCAGCCACGTTCCTTCGCCAACGCGGGCACGTCCACGTGAGAGATGGTGCAAGGAAGGTTCAACCTCTCCGCCAGCGCATGGACGAACGCGGCGTCCGCCTCCGCCTCCGCGCCGCGAATTCGATGATTCAAGTGCGCGACGCGCAAACTCAAATCCCACTCGTCCTTGAGTTTCATCAACGCCAGCAGCAACGCACACGAGTCCGCCCCCCCTGAAACGCCGACGACCACGGAATCACCGCGCGCGAGCAAGGCATATTTCTGGCAGGTAGCGCGGACAGATTCTAACATGATGAGGGATGAGGGATAAGGGATGAGGAAACGGTCGTCTTTCATCCCTCATCTCATTCCTACAATTCTCCGATGTGCCTCCTGATACTTCTCCAGCGTCTTCGCCACAATGTCCGGCGGCAGCACGGGACCGGGCGGTTCTTTGTTCCAGTCCAGCGTTTCCAGATAATCGCGCACGAACTGCTTGTCAAAACTATCCTGCGAGCGTCCGGGTTCGTAAGTCGCGGCATCCCAAAACCGCGAGGAGTCGGGCGTCAGGGCTTCGTCTACTAAAATCACCTGACCATCAATCTGCCCGAACTCAAACTTCGTGTCCGCGATGATGATGCCCCGCGTCAGGGCATACTCGCACGCCCGCTGGTAAATTTTCAAACTCACGTCCATCAACTTCTCGCCCAACTCTCTGCCGATGAGGTCGAACAGGCGCTGCTGCGTGATATTCTCATCGTGTCCGGTTTCGGCTTTGGTCGCGGGCGTGAAAATCGGCTCGGGCAGTCTGTCCGATTCGCGCAACCCCGGCGGCAGCCCGATGCCGCAGACGGACTGATTTTTCTGATACTCCTTCCACCCCGACCCCGCAAGGTAGCCGCGCACGACGCACTCAATCGGAATGACCTCCGCCTTTTTGACCAACATGCTGCGTCCTTGCAACTGCTCCGCAAAGTCCGGCAGGGGCGACGGAAACTGCGCCACGTCCGCCGTGATGAGATGGTTCGGCACGAGGTCCTTGACGAAATCAAACCAGAACAACGACAACCGGGTCAGAATCACGCCGCGCGTCGGAATGCCCGTCGGCATCACCACGTCAAACGCCGACAGGCGGTCGGTGGCGACGATGAGCAGATGCTCGCCCAAATCGTAAATGTCGCGCACCTTGCCCTGCCGTGTTGGCTTCAAACTGCCGAGTTGAGTTTGTAGAAGTGCTTGAGGTTCTGGGTGGCTCATGTTACTTCCTTTCTTCTTCGGGTTTTGGTCCAATGGTTATATCACGAATCGGAATGAAAACCTCCGGCGAGTTTGTGGAAACGTTGACCTCTTTGCCCGTCCGTTCCGCCATCTCCTGAATCAAATCAAACGCGTCTTCAATTTCGCGTGTGCTCACGTCCAGCATCTTCGGACGCCAGTGGCGTTGAGACATCCAGACGATTTTCACCCGTCCGTGAACGTTTCCGATGGAGGCGACGTCCGCCCATTCCACGCGCTCCTTCCGCCCCAGCCAGTTTGCCACGACAAAACCATCCGCGTCCGTCCAGACACCACCCCACCGACTCCGCAGAATCAGGCGAATTGCCTCGCCGATGTTCTTCAAACACAAATACCCCGCGCCGACGACCAATCCCGCGACCACCCACATCGTCGTCCCCTGCGGCTTCAACCACCACACTAACAGCAGCGACAGCGCGAGACTCCCCGCACTGCCCGCCACGCCGGGCAGCCATTCTTGCCACGAGACGGGGTTGTAGCGGTAGGCGCGCATAGACAAGTCAACGAGTCAATGGGTCAATGAATCAATGAACATGAACCCATTGACTCATTGACTCACTTACTCTCCCTCCACCCGAATCACACTCGACACTTCCTCCACGCACTCCAGCCGCCGAATCTGCTCTACCGAACGGTTCATCTGCGCCTGGCGAACGGTGTGTGTCACCCAGACGATTTCGGCAATTTCGCCGTAGGTGGCTTTCTGCACGACGGAGGCAATGCTGACACCCTCGCGCCCGAAAATGCCCGCAATTTGGGCAATCACGCCCGGTCGGTCGGCGACCTGCATACGCAGGAAGAACCGCGCCTCCATATCGTCCACGGGTTTAGCACGGGATTCGTGGTCGCAGGTGCAGCCGACGCGCCCAGTCGCGTGATAGCAGATATTCCGGGCAATCTCCACGATGTCGCCCACCACCGCGCTGCCCGTCGGCGACGCGCCCGCGCCACGTCCGTAAAACATCACGCGCCCCGCCCCGTCGCCTTCGACCAGAATCGCGTTGAACACGTCGCTGACCGCAGACAGCGGATGCGCGTTCGGCAGCAGCACGGGATGCACCCGCATTTCAATCAGGCGGTCGTCGTCCTCCTGCGCAACCGCCAGCAACTTAATCGTGTAGCCCAACTCCTGCGCGTAGTCAATGTCGCGGGTGTGAACGCCGCCGATGCCTTCGCGGTAAACGTCCTCCACCTTCACCCGTGAGCCGAAGGCAATCGCGGCGAGGATGCACAGTTTATACATCGCATCGTAGCCGTCCACGTCCGCCGTCGGGTCGGCTTCGGCGTAACCCAGCGATTGCGCCTCGCGCAGCACGTCGGCGAACTCTTTCTTCTCGCGGGTCATCTTCGTCAAAATGTAATTCGTCGTGCCGTTGACGATTCCCATGATGCGCCGGACGCGGTTGCCGACGAGTTGCTGCTTGAGCGGCTGAATGATGGGAATGCCGCCCCCGACGCTGCCCTCAAAGTTCACGTCCACGCCCTTCACCTTCGCTAGGTCGAGAATTTCGCTGCCATGTTTTGCCATCAGTTCTTTGTTGCAAGTGACGACCGACTTGCCGCGCTCGATTGCCTCCAGCACGTATTGCCGCGCCGGGTCAATGCCGCCGATGACCTCGACGACGATGTGAATGTGTGGGTCATCGAGAACTTCACGCACGTTGCCCGTCATAAGTGACGGGTCAACAGAAATCGGGCGCGGCTTGTCGGGATGGCGCGTCACAATTTTGCGAACCTCCAGCCGACACCCCGCCCGCCGCTCAATTAACTCACGATTCTGCTGCAACAACGCGACTGCGCCACAGCCGACCGTGCCAAAACCGATAAAGCCGATGTTGACAGTTTGCATAACGACAAGGATGAAGGATGAGGGATGAAAGATGATACAGAGATACAGGGATACAGGGATGAATCCTTGCATCCTTGCATCCTTGCGTCCTTGCATCCCTCATCCCTCATCTCTCATTCTTCATCCTTCTCTCGTTCTCTCAATAATCACCAATGTCTCCCCCACCTGCACCAACTGCTCGTTCTGGGCGGGGATGGCGACGACGCGCCCCTCGACTTCGGAGACGATTTCGTTGAAGACCTTCATCGCCTCAACTAAGCCGACCGTCTGCCCGACTTCGACCTCGCTGCCGACTTCGACAAAGGAAGGCGCGCCCGGCGCGGGTGAACGGTAGAACACGCCGACCATCGGCGACGTAATGTGAACCAGATTCGCGCCCTGCACCGCCGTCACGTGGGGCGTCGGCTCAAACGCTGGGGGAGGAACTTGATAAGACGCCCCCGGTGGAGGCGCAGACGAGTTAACGGGCAACTTAATCGTGAGCGACTCATCGCCCTCCTCCACGATGAGTTCACTCAGTTGCCCTTCCTGCGCAATCCGGATGAGTTGGCGGATGAGAGAGATGTCCATGTCGGCGTTTAAGAATGCCTAACAAAACCTGTTTCGCTCCCTTTTGTCCCACGATTGAAATCGTGGGCTACTTTCACAAAGCCCCGATGCATCGGGGCTGAA
>FWPU01005277.1_pt1 | contig 28366 bp, 24 predicted proteins | sample 2228361 | NCBI WGS metagenome assembly FWPU01 (sample SAMEA103939777, study PRJEB20133) | metagenome
CCGGCATATATGAAAATTGCTTAATTGATGAAAGATGATCTTTATATGGTTGATCAAAAATATTATCGAGTTTAAAATCGATCAAGTGATAAAAACTTCCTGTTCGAATCTTAATACCGCAGTAAAAATCAACAATTCCATAACCCTTTGTTGATGATTCATTAATTGCAGTATTAAATTGCGGGGCTGTTACTTTCCATATTATTCCAAACCAAAAATTATCAGTTAAATATCTCGGCTCTATTAAAAATCTAAGTGGAGGTATTTGAGGCAAATTTTCATCTGAATTATTTAATCTGCCACGAGTATAATCAGACATGAATGTAATAGAAAATTTATTGCTGAATTCATATTTAAGAATAAATTCAAAACCATATATGGTTGCATTGTTTTGCGTATATTCATAAACCTGATAACCAGTAGAATCATTAAATTTTATATCAGAAGATACATCATAAAAAATATTTAAAGGTTTTTTATAAATGTAATCTTGCACGATATTATAGTAGCAACTAAATTCTGCAAAGTAAAAATAATTACTTATTCTGAAACCAAAATCAAAACCAATATTATTCTCAATATGCAAATTCTTATTACCTATGTCGAATGAATAAGTCCCCTCGTGAATTCCATAAGAAAATAACTCTTCGACTGTAGGAGCTCTAAATGCGTTTGCTATGTTTGTGAAAATCGAAAAATTATCATACAATTTATAATTAATTCCTACTGAACCACTTGGTGTAAAAAATGTTTTTGATTCTGCCGGGAAATTTGTATCTGAAATTATACTCTCGGGGATTTCAGTTATGTTATTTTCAAGTCTGAAACCGAGCTGAAAATTAAATTTATCGATTCTGTATTGTTCGAAAATATATGAGGATAAACTTATATGTTTTGCATTAGGAGTAATTTTGTTTTCACTATCAACAGAATAATTTTGTTTATTTAACGCAAAACCTATAACACCTGAAATATTTTTATATAAAGGTTTATGTTTAATAGATAAATCAAGGTTTAGTGAACTTAAGTTAAAAGAAGATCCTATTAGAGCTTCATCCCTGATAACTTCCTGGTGACTATATTTTTGATATCCTGCTTTTAAACTAAAATTGTTTATAAAAGATTTGATTTTATTACTTTCTATAATTAATCTTAACTCTTCTTTATTCATGTTAATTTTAACTAATTCATCCTCTGATGGTATACCATAACTTTTGTAAAAATTTTTATAGCTTATACCTGTACGTAGAAACTCAGGCATAAAAGCAAAGCCAAACTGATAACCTCTTGAAAATTGGTCAGAATTTAAAACTAGATTTCCGTTGCCATCAACATAATTGTCGTTTGAATGGTTAAAATAATTTGTATGAAATGAAAATTTATCTATGCTAAAATGAATATCATTATTTAAATTTAGCTCTTTATTAACCGATGCTCTACTCATTAAGATTTGACCATCTATATCCTTAGATATATAACTTGGAATGTCTTCCGTGATTATATTTATTACACCCCCTATTGCATTATTGCCATATAATAAACTTGCAGGACCTCTTAATATTTCAATTTTTTCAGGTGTGTTGCCATCTTCTGATATACCATGGTCATCAGAGGTGTTCGATAAGTCTCCCATTCTTAAACCATTTTCAAGTATTAGAATTCTATTATTACTAAATCCACGTATAATTGGTCTCGTAGCTGCAGTCCCAGAAGATCTTAGGGAAATTCCTGGCTGGAAATTTAATGTTTCTGATAAATTTGTACTTTTTCTCAGATGTAAGTCAAAATTTGAAATAGATAAAGAACTTTGAGTTAATTCTTTTGGATCAATTATTAATGGATTACCCGTAATTATAATTTCTTTCAGATTAACTATCCCTTCTTCAAGTTTGATTATAAGTGGTTCAGCATGTGGGACATAAACTTTTTGTTGAACAGTTTTATGTCCTATAAATGAAAATTTTAATGTGTACTCTCCTTCTTTTAAATTATTGAATACAAATCTTCCATAGTTATCTGTGGAAGTACCAATCATATTTTCTATTATTATAACATTTACTCCAATTAATGGTGAATTATCTTTCTTATCATATACATATCCAATCAATGAATGGTCTTGACCATTTGTATTAAATAATAAAAGTAAAAAGTAAATAATTAAAGAGATATATATAGTTTTCATATTAACCTCTCAATAGTTAATAAAATGGGATAATATTTCAGGATAATATCGGGAATTAATCAGGATATTTAATTGTGTAATTCTGGGGGTGAACGGAGATTAAAGTTAAAGAATATTAGTTTAAGTAGGCGAAAATGATTAAGTGTAAGAGAAAAATAAAAATCAAAAAGATTGACTGTGATTTCATTATGATATATTAATGCATTGGATCCATAATTAAAAAAATGCTCAACTCTACAGGTGCCAGATTTATATACGAACGGATCAGAGTAATTAACATTGATGTAAATGCTTTCAATATTTGTTATGAAATTTTCATGGGTATGTAATAAGTTAAGTAAGAATAAATGAAAATATAGAAAAACGAGAAAGACTGAGAATATTTCTTTCTTTTTCCACATTAATGTATAAATCATATCTATTATTTTCAAGCTCAAATATACGATAAAATATCTTATATCAAAAATTAGGAGGGGAAAATGAGAGATATTCAAATAAAAAGCGAAATATATTATCCAGAAAAAGAAATTATAAATAAAGCTTATATAAAAAATTGGGATGAACTTAATGAAAGGGTGAAAAATGATTTTCTGGGGTTTTGGGCATCAATGGCTAATGAATTATTCTGGTTTAAAAAATGGGAAAAAGTTTTAGAAGATTAAGATAAACCATTTTTTAAATGGTTTGTATGTGGTAAAATAATATTGTGTATAATTGTTTGGATTTACACTTGTCAACATACATGAGAAATAAATTAGCTTTCAAATGGGAAGGGGAGAATGGTGAATTAAAAACAATGTCTTATTATGCATTACATCGTGAGGTTAGTAAATTTTCGAATGTGTTAAGAAGTATGGGAATTAAAAAAGGCGATAGAATTACAATTTACATGGGCAGAATTCCAGAAATAATAGTTGCAATGTTATCGTCTGCAAGAATTGGGGCCATTCATTCAGTAGTTTATGGGGGTTTTTCAGTCGAAGCTTTAGCCGAGAGAATAGAAGATAGCAATTCGAAACTTCTAATTGTTGCAGATGGTGCTTATCAAAGAGGGAAAATTGTTTTATTAAAACAAATAGCAGACGAAGCGTTAAAAAGATGTGGCACTGTAGAAACAGTAATTGTTGTAAAAAGAACAAATCAACAAATCAATATGGAAGAGGGTTGAGATTATTGGTACCATGATTTGATGAACTTACCAATTATAACACAAAATTCTGATTTGGAAATTATGGATTCAGAAGATCCCCTTTTTATACTCTATACATCGGGAACCACAGGTAAACCAAAGGCAATATTACATACTCATGGTGGTTATATGGTTGGAGTATACACTACGCTAAAATTTGTTTTTGATATACACGAAGAAGACCGCTAATGGTGTGCTGCCGATCCAGGATGGATTACTGGACATAGTTACATAATTTATAGACCTTTGCTCAATGGGGCAACATCTTTTGTATACGAGGGGGCTCCAAATTATCCTTATCCGAATAGATGGTGACAGATGATTGAAAAATATGGTATAAATATTTTATATGCTGCTCCTACTGCAATTAGGGGTTTAATGAGATTTGGTTAATCCTGGGTTAAAAGACATAATTTGTCTTCTTTGAAATTACTCGGTTCTGTTGGAGAACCTATTAACCCAGAAGCTTAGAAATGGTACTTTAATGTAGTTGGAAATAGTAAAATGTCCTGTAATGGATACCTGGTGGCAGACAGAAACAGAAATGTTTATGATAGCACCCATGCCATGTGTCCCACTAAAAACTGGCTCAGCTACAAGACCATTTCCCGGTATAGAAATGGACATTGTTGATGAAAGTGGTATACCAGTAAAACCTAATGAAGAAGGTTATCTTGTAATTAAAACACCATGGCCAGCAATGATTAGAACAATTTATAATGATCCAGATAGATATGTTCAACAATATTGGAGTAAATTTCCTGGTATGTACCTAACAGGCGATAATGCACGCAGAGATGAGGATGGTTATTTTTGGATTATAGAAAGAGTTGATGATGTTATCAAAATATCAGGATATCGGTTGGGGACTGCTGAAATAGAAAGTGCATTAGTAAGTCACAATGCTGTCGCAGAAGCTGCTGTAATTGGATTACCACATGAAATAAGAGGTAATGCAATTTATGCATATGTTATTTTACGTAATGGAGTAGTAAAATCTCCAGCTCTAATTGAAGAATTACGCCAGCACGTAAGTCATGAAGTTGGTCGAATTGCAAAACCGGATCAAATCGAGTTTGTTGATTCATTACCTAAAACAAGAAGTGGAAAAATTATGAGAAGAGTTTTTAAAGCTAAAGCACTCGGGATAGACTCCGGAAATATTTCTACTATGGAAGAGTGATATTTGCAGTTATCTTATTTTTTTGAATATTTGGAATGTCAATGATCTTACTAGGTACTTATGTAAATTCTTTTGAAAACAATTATTATTTTTTTCATGTACGTGACAATTTTTAAAGCGTTTTTACTTTCCTAAATATGTAATTTTGCTTTTTAATGTTTAGTTATAACTAATTTACAACTATAAATCAGAAATCTTATTTATCATAGTGGTGAATACTTAGAGGAATATTTTCAAATTAGCTTACATAATAATACTTTCCTGTTTTATTAACCTTCAAGCACAGATAACAGGTACTATTAGAGGATATGTTATTGATTCTACTACGACAGAGCCATTAGCATTTGGGAATGTTTATATAAAAGAAATAGGAATTGGGGCATCAACAGATTCAAAAGGATATTTCATTATTCCTTCAGTTCCTGCAGAAACAAATCTTACTCTAATAATTTCATATGTAGGATACCAAATAAAAGCAATAAATATTTTTTTAACAAAAAATAAAAATACACATTATGATATTAAATTAATGCCAAAAGGTGTCGAGTTAAAAACAATTGAAATGGTAGCAGATAAAATTAATCAAGAAAATGAGCTTGATTTGAGTCTGCAGAGATTAATTGTTCGTGATATTGAATCGTTGCCTCAGGGAGTTGAAGCAAATTTATTTAGATCTTTGCAATATATACCCGGTGTTCAATCTACTGGTGATATATCTGCAAGATTTTATGTGAGAGGAGGTATAAGTAATCAGAATTTAATTTTATTGGATGGAATTACATTGTATAATCCATTCCATTCATTCGGAATATTTAGTGTTATTGATCCAGATATTATTAATAGTGTTGAGTTTTATAAAGGTGAATTTACGTCTGATATTGGGAATCGTCTATCTTCAGTAACTAAAATTGTGACAAGAGATGAAAATAGAAATAATTTTTCTGCAAAAGCATCTGCCAGCTACCTCTCGCAGAAATTTATGTTTGAAGGTCCAATACCAGATGGATCATTTTATATTAGTAGGAGGAAAAGTTACTCAACATCTATTTTAAGAAAATTTTTTAACGACAAAACTGTTCCGGCAGATTTTTATGATTTTTCTTATAAGGTAAACTACTCTAATTCTGATTTTATTCCCGAAGCAAAATTTTCTTTTGATGGTTTTGTAAGTAGTGATAAAGTAATCAATGAGGATCCGCGTATTGAAGATTTTAATTGGTCAAATAATCTCTTTGGTTTTAAATGGTTTCAAATAAGTAATAGCCCATTATTTTTTGAATTAAGTGTTTCAGTTAGTAATTTTAATGGTCATCTCATTCCTAAATTAAGTAATTCTTTAGCAAGCAAAAATAAAGTAGAAGATATAACACTTCAAATGGACTTCTCTTATATCTTTGATACTAAAGATGAAATTGGTATTGGATTTCATATCAAACAAATTAAAACAGAATTAATCACTCAAAATCTGTCTGGTTCTTAGAATAATTTTTATTCATCAGGTGCAAATATTGTATTTAATGCTAAGTATAAATTATTGAGATGGAGTGTACTGGGTATAGATTTAGGTTCAAGGATTAGTCTTTCCTCATTATCAGGTAGCAAAAAATTAAAAGTATTTGAACCAAGACTGAATATAACATTAAAACCAGGCTCATTTATTGCTTTAAAAGGAGCTATAGGTTTATATCAGCAGGAACTTTTAATTGTTACAGAGGAGAACGAAGTTATTAATTTGTACGAACTATGGCTTATAATACCATCTTATTTAAATCCATCGATTGCAATTCATTACATTAGTGGAATAAATATCATGTTTGCGGACAATTTTAACTTTGGTATTGAAAGATTATAAAACAGTTAAAAATTTACCTCTACTTAATGATAAAAAAGTTTTTATTAGTGATCGTGATTTCATATCAGGAGATGCTGAAGCATCCGGACTCGAATTTTTAATAAAGTATAAAAGTAGTTTATTCAATTTTACTTCTACATATACTCTTGCTTACGCTTATAAAGAAGTTAACGGTAAAAGATACTATCCTCGATATGATGTTCGTAATTCGGCAAATTTTATATTTGAATTTAATTTGGGAAAAAATTAGTCGACAAGCATAACATGGATATTTAACTCAGGGTTACCTTTCACTCAAATTATCGGCTATTGTGATAAACTTTATCTTGATGACATTTTTATTCCATGGTTTCAATTCGACCCCAGAAGACCTTATACAATAGTTGGTATTCAAAATCTTGGCAGGTTACCTGATTATCACAGGCTCGATTTTACATTATCAAAAAAATAAGGATAAATTTTATTAATGCTATATTTGATATTAATTTGATTAATGTTTACGATCGAAAAAATATATTTTATTTTAAACGAGAAACAGGCGAACGTGTAAAAATGCTATCATTTTTGCCAACAGCAACTATTAAAATAGAGCTATGACTAAAACAAATTTATTCCTGCTTCTAAGCTTTTTTATTATTATTTCTTGTAACGAAAATATTGAACCATTTGGAGAATTTCGAGAAAAATACGTTATGAATAGTATTATACGAGCTGATACTTCTTATCAGGTTGTATTGTTATCCAAAAGTTACATAACAAATAATTTTAATCCTTTATCAGATTCAACCAATCATTCAATTGCTGGGGCTTTGGTAAGATTATGGAATGGAAATGATGTAGTTACAATATTGAAGGATACGATAATAAATAGACCAGAAAATGATATTTATAAAACGCCATTATATTATACTAATAATTTTCAACCTCTTCCAAATTCTTCAATAGAAATTGAAGCGATACTTCCTGATGGTAAAAAATTGAAATCGAGTGCTATGGTTCCAGATAGAATTTTATTTAATAAGGAACTATGTGATACAATCATTCCTCCTCCATCAAAAAATTATTTGTAATTTGTATGGATAAGTAACCAACAAAATCCAGTGTTTATTATACGTTTCGGAGTATACTATTTAAAGAATGAAGATGGTAAAAAGGTAAGAAAAATTGCCATTGTACCTTTAAAGTATTTAAAATACAATAATGAAATAATTCCAGAATATCCAAAACCTATAAATTTTAGTGCATATTCAGTTGATCTTGAAGTTATTAATAAGACATTGGAATTAATATCAAAAGATGCTCCATATAAAAGTAATATTGAAATTTTGAGCTGTTTTCTGGAAATTATTTCACTCGACGAAAATTTAAGTTATTATTATAATTCAACCGCAAGAGGGCGTGATTTATATTCTGTTAAGTTAGACGAAACGACTATTCAAATATTGAAGGGGGATACGGTGTATTTGGAATATATAATAAAAACCGTTACATAATAAAATTTATGCAAGATTATATAAGATCTTTTGGTTACATACCAGGATTAAAACCATGATCAGGGAAATTAATTTAATAATATTTTTTTTATTATAACTTCATGCGAAAAAGAGGTTTTTAATAACGAGCCTGAAGAAATTCTACAACAAAACATTGCAATATACATTGATAGCAAACCATCAGGTGCTCAAATTTACATCAATAATAAAAATACAGGATTTAAAACACCTGCTTTATTAAATAGGCTCGATAAGGAACATAATAAATTTACACTTAAGCTAGAATTATTTAAAGATACTATTATACATCATTCATCAATACCAGGTAAAATTGATACACTAATGATAAATTATTATTTAAATCCAGGACATTATGGAAAAGTCTATTGTACATCTAATCCTTCGGGTACAAAAATTTATTTTAATGATTCTCTAATAAGTAATACAACACCATATATATTAACAAATATTTTCCCTAGTAGATATAAAATAAAATATACAAAAGATAATCATCGAGCAGACAGTTGTTATGCATTGGTGCGGGGTAATGATTTAACATTATTTAGTCTTTCACTCGAAGATACAACAGTTTGGGTTAGCTATAGAATTAATAATTCGGGTATAATATCAAATTATTTAGAAGATATTATTGTTGACAAAGATAATGTGAAGTGGATTGGAACTGCTGACAGAGGTATTTGTAAATTTGATGGTAAAAATTGGCATTATCTTGATAACATCAATTCCCCATTAATAAATAATAGTATAAATGATATAGAAATAGATAAATCTAATAAATTATGGATAGCTACAGTTAATAGTTTGCAAACCTTTGATGGGGAAAATTGGGTTGATTTTACATCCCTCTTACCTGCTTAATATGTGTCTTCAGGAGTTATTGATAAAGTAGGAAATGTTTGGATTGGAACACAAAATGGTTTAGTCAAATATGATTGGACATATTGGATAAATTTTAATACAAACAATTCTCAAATACCTGCAAATTTTATAACTGCAATTGCATACGATGATCAAACTTTGGATAGGAACAAATGTAAATGGAATAGGAATGTTTGATGGGAAAAATTGGAAAGTGTATAATATGAGGAATATGAATCTTAATGTAAATGTGGGAAATATTATCAAAGAGACAGCCTACGATAGAAGGGGAAATGTTTATGCATCACATGGGCAAAGTCTAAAAAATGGTTACACCGGAGGAATAACAAGATTTAACGGGGACATCTGGGAAGTATTAAAATTGAATGTTGTTCCATCAGAATGGGTGGAATCATTTTACATTGATAAAAATGATAATATCTGGGTTGGAACAAAAGAAGGAATGACAAAATTTTATGATAATCCATCAAACGCTGTATTTTATAATACATATAATTCTCAAATACCTGGTAAAGATATTAGGGGGGTTGTTATTGACAATAATGAAAATGTTTGAATTGTTACCTTTGGTGGAGGAATGGGTAAACTAAAAAAGGAAATTATTAAATTTAGTTTTAACCAATCTTTTTCTTTCTTTTAATTGATAATCCTTTTTGATTTATTTAAATTTGTTAATTAAAAATTACATTTCTTATGAAATTTCTTAATGATTTAAATGAAGAACAACAAAAGGCAGTAGAATATAATGCGGGACCCCATATTGTTGTAGCGGGGGCTGGCTCGGGTAAAACCCGTGTTATAACCTATAAAATCGCCTATCTTATTGAAAAAGGAATGGTACCCGAATCAATTCTGGCACTTACCTTTACTAATAAAGCAGCACGGGAAATGAAGGAACGTATTAAATCGTTGATAGGTAAAAAAGCCGATCAACTCTGGATGGGGACGTTCCATTCAATTTTTGCTAAAATTTTACGTGCAGAATCTAAATATCTTAATTATAAACCTAATTATTCAATTTATGACCGAGAAGATTCCGTTTCTCTTGTTTCCAATGTTATGCAAAATTTAAATATTAATATAGAAAGTCTTACCCCAAATGGTGTTCAACATAGAATTAGTCACCTGAAAAATCAATTAATACTTCCGGAAGATTTTGAGAAGATAATGACCAATTCTTTAACGGATAGAAAGTTTTTGGAAATTTATAAAGAATATAATAAAAGACTTTTCGAAAATAATGCAATGGATTTTGATGATTTACTTATTAAACCCATTGAATTATTCCGCAATCAACCAAAAGTACTTCAAAAATATAAGAAGATGTTTAAGTATATTCTTGTTGATGAATATCAGGATACCAATAAAGCTCAATACGTATTACTTAAATTATTAAGTCCACCAAAAGATAAAATTTGTGTTGTAGGAGATGATGCTCAGAGTATATATAGCTGGCGCGGTGCTGATATAAGAAATATGCTGAATTTTAAAAAGGATTTTAAAGGTGCTAAAATATTCCGTCTGGAACAAAATTATCGTTCAACAAAAATCATACTTGCAGCAGCAGATTCGATTATAAAAAATAATACAGAACAAATTGCTAAAACACTGTGGACAGAGAATGACAATGGAGAGGAAATTACAATAATACGTGCTTCGGATGAAAAAGATGAGGCATTTCAAATTGCTAAGAGAATCAAAAAAGAAGTAACAACAAGAAAAATTTCTTTAAGTGATATAGCAATACTTTATAGATTGAATTCTCAATCTAGAATATTTGAAGATATATTCAGAAGAGAAAGTATTCCTTATAAGATTGTTGGAGGTATTGAATTCTATAGAAGAAAAGAAATTAAAGATATAATTGCTTATTTAAGAGTTCTTTCCAATCCTAATGATGAAGAAAGTTTACTGCGAATAATGAATTTTCCTCAGAGAGGGATAGGAAATACATCCATTACAAAAATGATTGCATTTGCTCGAAAGTTGAATATTTCCCTTTTTACAACAATGGCTCGAGTTTTTGAAGTAATTGAAGTAAAAGAAAGAATTCAGAAGAATGTTAAACAGTTCAAATTGTTACTTGATAAGTACATAGATTTGAAAAATAAACTCTCGATTAGTGAATTAACTTCTGCATTGATTGACGAATTAGGTATCCTTAAAATTTATAAAGAGGAAAATACTCCCGAGTCTTTAGCACATTATGAAAATGTACAGGAATTAATTTCTGCAATACAAGATTACAATAGGGAGCATCCTGATGCAACGCTCGATGATTTCCTTGCAGAAGTATCATTGATTACTAGTGTTGACCAATATGACGAAAAGTCTAATGCAGTTACATTAATGACTGTTCATAGTGCAAAAGGACTTGAATTCCCAATTGTTTTTATTACAGGTCTGGAAGAAGATATATTTCCTCTTAATCCTAAGTTCGATTCAGATTCTAAATTAGAAGAGGAAAGAAGATTATTTTATGTTGCATTAACACGTGCAAAACAAAAGGTATTTTTAACTTATGCGCGCTCCAGATATCGTTTTGGAGAAGTAGCTTATCAGAGCCGTTCTCGATTTATAGATGAATTAGACAAATCTACTTATTCAGAACTCTACGGACCAGGTAGTAGAAGAGCTGGTAGAAGAAAAGCAGGCGCAAATGTTGAATACGATGAATATTACCAGGAAAGTTATGACGATTATTATGAACAGGAAAGAAGGTCATTAAGGGTAGGTAGTAGAGTATCTCACTCAGTTTTTGGCATTGGAAAGATACTCGCAATAAATGGAACAGGAGATATGCAAAAAGTAACAATAGCGTTTGAAGAATATGGCACAAAACAATTGCTTACAAAATTTGCTAATCTAAAGCTTATTTAAAATTTATAAGTAAGATATTTACAAATTAAATGGAGTTAAAAAAATGAAAATAGGAATACTTACTGGTGGGGGCGATTGTCCGGGTCTTAATGCAGTTATTAGAGCTGTAGTAAGAAAATCAATCCAAAATGGTCATGAAACTATTGGAATTAGAGAGGGATGGCGAGGAATTCTTCAAAAAAATTTTATGACTTTAGATCTCGATGCTATTTCAGGTATTTTACCAAGAGGTGGTACAATTTTAGGAACGTCAAGAACAAATGTCTACAAAGAACCAGATGGCGAAGCCAGAGTTATTAATAATATGAAAGAATCAGGAATAGATTGTTTGGTTGCAATTGGTGGTGAAGATACTCTTGGTGTTGCTTCAAAACTTTATAAAGCTGGTGTTAAAATCGTAGGTGTTCCTAAAACTATTGATAATGACTTAAACGCAACAGATTATACTTTCGGTTTTGATACAGCAGTTAATATTGCAACTGAAGCTATTGATAGACTTCATACTACAGCCGAATCTCATAATCGAGTAATGGTAGTTGAAGTAATGGGAAGACATGCAGGCTGGATAGCTGTTCATGCTGGAATTGCTGGAGGTGCCGATGTAATTTTAATTCCTGAAAAACCATTCGACTTAAATGAAGTTTGTGACATTATTACTAAAAGACATCAACGTGGTAAAACATTTAGTATTGTAGTTATAGCTGAAGGTGCTAAAATTAAAACCGAAGAATCTGTTGATAAAGACGGGTCATTAATTTTAAGTGATGTAGAAGTTGACGCATTTGGTCATGTCAAATTAGGTGGAATAGGCAATGTTATTGCAAAAGAAATTGAAAAAAGAACAGGTTTTGAAGCTAGAGCAACTGTATTAGGATACATTCAACGAGGTGGAAGTCCTACTGCTTTCGATCGAGTTTTGGGAACACGTCTTGGTGTTTTTGCTGCTGAATTAGTTAATAAGGAACAATGGGGTTATATGGCTGCGCTTAGAGGTAAAGATATTGTTGCTGTTAAATTAGAAGAAGCTGTAGACGAATTAAAAACTGTTGATATGGAACTCTATAAAGTTGCAGAAACCTTCTTTGGATAATAAAATCTTTAAATGATTGCCTTAATTGAACTGCCGCATTTAGTGTTAACTTTCTAAATGCGGTATTTTTTTATTATTTAATCCAGCTTGCATTTAAAATTTAGAAAGATTCTATTAAATATCTATCTTAAATTCCCCAATAAGCTCTTTATTTTTTAAAAATTCTTTTCATAATAAATTTCATAATATAAATATAGATGCATATGTCTTTATTTTATTATTTTAAATTCCTGATATTATTTTTTGATTAGTGAAATTCTTATAAATAAGAGAAAATTTTTAGGAAATTCTTTTATTTTGAATAAAAAGTGTTGGTAAAAACTAAAAAATGTATTTATTATTTAATTTTTCAATAAAGTTTTATGGCAAGATATTTGCGACATATCATTCATTTGTTAGTTAATAAAAATTTATAAATAAATTAAAAAAGGTGATTTAATGGTAAGAAGCAAAATAACGATTGATGGTAATGAGGCAGCGGCCTATATTGCCTATCGAGTAAGTGAAGTAATAGCTATATACCCAATAACACCATCTTCACCAATGGGTGAATTATCTGATGCATGGTCTGCAGCCGGTGTAAAAAACATATGGGGAACAGTACCTACTGTTACTGAGATGCAAAGCGAAGGAGGAGCTGCAGGGGCGGTTCATGGAGCACTTCAAGCAGGAGCTTTAACTACTACATTTACAGCAGCTCAAGGTTTGCTTTTGATGATCCCTAATATGTATAAAATTGCTGGTGAATTAACTCCAACTGTATTTCATGTAAGTGCACGTTCATTAGCAGTTTCAGCTCTATCTATTTTTGGAGATCACAGTGATGTTATGGCAACTCGTCAGATAGGATTCGGATTAATATGTTCAAATTCTGTTCAAGAAGTAATGGATACAGCTCTTATTACACATGCGGCATCTCTTGAATCAAGAATACCATTTATTCATTTCTTTGATGGGTTTAGAACATCTCACGAAGTTATGAAAATTGAAGCAATAACAGATGATGATATACGAGCAATGATTAATGACGAGTATGTAAAAGAATTTAAGAAAAGAGCTCTTTCGCCGGATAATCCTTTTATACGAGGTACCGCACAAAATCCAGATGTCTATTTTCAGGGTAGGGAAGCTGTAAATCGTTTTTACGATGCTTGTCCGGATATAGTACAAAAATACATGGATAAGTTTGCTCAATTAACAGGTCGTCATTATCATCTATTCGATTATTATGGAGCACCAGATGCAAAAAGAATAATAATACTTATGGGTTCTGGTGCTGAAACTGCAGAAGAGACAGTAGAATATTTAACTCAAAGAATGGAAGAAAAAGTAGGGATTGTAAAAGTTCGATTATATAGACCATTTTCCGCTAAGCACCTTCTGGAAGCAATTCCAAAAACTGTGGAAAAAATTGCAGTTCTGGATAGAACAAAAGAACCTGGTTCATATGGTGAACCTCTTTATCTTGACGTTGTTACAGCAATTAGTGAAGCAATGAATTCGAAAAATCCACCATTTGAAAAAATGCCAAAAATTGTTGGAGGTCGTTATGGATTATCTTCAAAGGAATTTACTCCTGCAATGGTCAAGGCAGTTTTTGATAATTTAAAATTAGATAATCCTAAAAACCATTTCACTGTTGGAATTATTGACGATGTTACTTTTTCAAGTTTAGATTACGACCAATCATTTATTATTGAAGGAGATGATGTTGTAAGATGTATGTTTTATGGCTTGGGTGCAGATGGAACGGTTGGTGCGAATAAGAACTCTATAAAAATTATTGGCGAAGAAACAGATAACTATGCTCAGGGTTACTTTGTTTACGACTCTAAAAAATCGGGCTCTACAACAATTTCACATTTACGATTTGGAAAGAGACCAATCCGTTCAACTTATTTAATTCAAACAGCAAGTTTCGTTGGCTGTCATCAGTTTACTTTACTTGAAAAATTCGATGTGCTTGAAAATATAACAGAAGGAGGAACTTTCCTTCTCAACTCTCCCTATGGAAAAGATGATACCTGGGATCGATTACCACGAAAGGTTCAACAACAAATTATAGATAAAAAATTAAATTTCTATGTAATTGATGCTTATAGCGTTGCTGAAAAAACAGGGATGGGTAGCCGAGTTAATACTATAATGCAAACCTGCTTCTTTGCTATTTCAGGTATACTTCCAAGAGAAGAAGCTATCGATCAAATTAAAAAAGCAATTCTAAAAACATATGGTGCCAAAGGAGAAGATGTTGTTAAGAAAAATTTTGAGGCTGTTGATCAAACACTGGAAAATTTATATAAGATAGAAGTTCCAGAATGCGCCACTAGTACAATTGAGTTACCACCAATTGTATCTGATAAAGCTCCCGATTATGTTAAAAATGTGTTGGCAAAAATAATGGCTGGTAAAGGTGATAGTGTTAAGGTTAGTGAAATGCCAGTTGATGGTACATTCCCTTCTGGTACAACTAAGTGGGAAAAAAGGAATATTGCACTTGAAGTCCCTGAGTGGGATCCAGAATGGTGTATTCAATGTGGTAAATGTGCACTTGTTTGCCCACATGCTGCAATTAGAATTAAAGTGTATGACAAAAAATATTTAACAAATGCACCAGCTACCTTTAAATATATGGATGCTAAAGGAAAAGAATTTCCTGAAGGGTATGCTTATACAATTCAAGTAGCGGTGGAAGATTGTACAGGTTGTGAATTGTGCTATGAGGTTTGTCCTGCTAAAAATAAGAGAGATACTAAATACAAAGCTCTTAATATGGTGCCTCAAATACCTATACGTCAACAAGAAAGAGTTAACTTCGATTTTTTCCTTGATTTACCTGAAATAGATAGAAGATTAGTAAATAAATCATTAGTTAAAAGTAATCAATTATTAGAACCTTTATTTGAGTTTTCTGGTGCATGCTCAGGTTGTGGTGAAACACCATACCTTAAATTACTTTCCCAATTATTCGGAGATAGAGCTTTAATAGCAAATGCTACAGGTTGTTCTTCAATTTATGGAGGTAATTTACCAACAACACCGTGGACAAAAAACATAGAAGGAAGAGGACCTGCATGGTCAAATTCATTATTTGAAGATAATGCAGAATTTGGAATGGGCATGCGTCTGGCAATTGATAAAATGAATGAATATGCAAAAGAATTACTTTTAAAATTTCAGGATGAATTAGGAAAAGATTTTGTTGTATCAATAATAAATGCGGAACAAAAAGATGAAGCTGGCATTTATGAACAAAGAGAAAGAGTAGCTGAATTAAAGAAAAAATTAGAAAAAGTTAAAGATAAAGATGCGCAGAGATTAATAGATATTGCAGATTATCTTGTTAAAAAATCTGTATGGATTGTTGGTGGTGATGGTTGGGCATATGATATTGGTTATGGTGGTCTTGACCACGTTATAGCATCAGGGAAAAATGTTAATATACTTGTACTTGATACAGAAGTTTACTCAAATACTGGTGGACAAATGTCGAAAGCAACAGGTATGGGTGCTGTAGCAAAATTTGCTGCTGCTGGTAAACCAACTCCAAAGAAAGACCTGGCTATGATGGCTATGAATTATGGTAATGTATATGTTGCAAGAATAGCTTTTGGTGCCAACGATGCTCAAACTGTTCGAGCATTTCTCGAAGCAGAAGCTTATGATGGTCCATCTTTAATTATAGCTTATAGTCATTGTATTGCACATGGAATAAATATGGCTAAGGGTCTTGAAAGCCAGAAATTGGCTGTTGATAGTGGTTATTGGCCTCTAATAAGATATAATCCAGAAAATCTTAAAGAAGGTAAAAATCCACTTAAATTAGATTCAAAAGCACCAAAGATTAAACTTGAAGATTACATTTATAAAGAAACAAGATATAAAATGTTAACTAAATCCCATCCATTAGTTGCTAAACAACTGCTTGAAAAAGCTCAGGAAGAAGTGCTCAAGAGATGGAAAATGTATGAACATATGGCAAATTTAGATATTTCTCAAAGTGAAATAATTAAAAAAGAAGAAAAAGTTGCTAATTAATGACAAGGGCTGCTTTAAATAAGCGGCCCTTTTATTATATAATAATTTTAATTGAGGGAATTATGGATCTAACTACTTCATATATGGGCTTAAAATTAAAAAATCCTATAGTACATTCTGCATCACCGTTGTCACAAAATATAGATACTGTTAAAGCAATGGAAGATGCAGGAGCTTCTGCTGTTGTAGTATATTCATTGTTTGAAGAGCAAATAATTCATGAAATTGGTGAACTCGATCATTACCTTTCGTATCATGCCGAAAGTTTCCCAGAAGCACTAAATTATTTTCCACAACCAGAAGACTTTTATTTAACACCATACCAGTATCTCGATCATATAGCAAATCTCAAAAAAGCTGTTAATATACCGATTATTGGGAGTCTTAACGGTGTTAGCAAAGGTGGATGGATTCAGTATGCAAAAAATATTGAGCAGGCAGGTGCAGATGCTATTGAATTAAATATTTATTATGTAGCAGCTAATCCAGAAATAACAGGCGAAGAAATTGAAAATGTTTATATAGACACTTTAAAAGCTGTAAAAAGTCAGGTAAAAATTCCAGTTGCAGTAAAATTAGGACCATATTTTACCTCAATGGCTAATATGGCAAAAAAACTTGACGAGGCTGGTGCAGATGCGCTTGTTCTTTTTAATAGATTTTATCAACCAGATATTGATCTGGAAAAATTAGAAGTTGTCCCTAACTTAATTTTAAGTACAAATTGGGAAATGAGATTACCATTAAGATGGATTTCAATTTTATATAGTAACGTAAAAGCTTCACTCGCTGCCACAAGTGGGATTCATACACACCATGATGTCATTAAAATGATTATGGCTGGAGCAGATGTTACGATGGTTTGCTCAGAATTATTAATGAACGGTGTTGGAAGGATTAAAGAAATCCTACAAGGTGTGGAACAGTGGATGGAAGAAAATAATTATGAGTCAATTCAAATGATGAAAGGTAGCATGAGTCAAAAAGCTGTTGCTGAACCAGCAGCCTTTGAAAGAGCAAATTATATGAAGATGTTGCAAAGTTATAAAACTCATATTTAAAAATAACTGACTGCTGATAATTTAAGTTGACATATTATTAAAAAGTTTTATTTTAAGGTTAAGCATTCCTAAATGTTTCAATTTAGGCATCTTATTATTATTTCGATTTAATCACCTAAGATATAATTTCAATACCTACCATTTTATACCATATGAATTAACAAAAAAATATTACTCTCTGTTTTAATTAATAAAATAATATTTCGTTTTATTTATTTTACAGTTATTAATTAACTTTAATGAGCAAAAAAGATTTCACTTGAAAAGTATTTATCTTCTTGTAATTATATTTATAACAAATGTATTCTCATCTCAAATTAACGCACAAATAATATCGGTAAGTGATACTTTTTTTGTTAATTCAATAAATCTTTACAAAATATCTTCACTTAACATTATTCCATTTAGCGAAAAGATTTTTATTAATGATAAGTTGATTAATGAAAATAATTATAAAATTTCATATGAGAAGGGTATTTTTTCATTTAATGATAATATACAAATAAACAACTCGGATAAAATTATAATTACTTATAAAGGATTAAAAATCAATATTCAAAAAGAATATAAAAGGAGAAATATTGACGTTGTATACGATACTCTGGGCAGAGATTCAGTTAGAATTTATAAACCATTGAAAAATATTTTATCACCAGAGTCAATTTTTGGAAAAAATATTCAAAAAAGCGGAGTCATCATTCGTGGATTTACAATAGGAACAAATAGGGATTTTACATTAAATAGTGGACTAAAACTACAATTGAGTGGAAAACTTTCGGATAATATTGAACTTATTGCTGCGTTAACGGATGAGAATACTCCAATACAACCTGAAGGCAATACTGAAACTCTTCAAGAACTGGATAAAGTTTTTATAGAAATCCGACATAATAATGTGAAAGGAACATTTGGAGATTTCGATTTAATAGAAAAAAAATCTGAATTTACTCAATTATCAAAGAAGCTACAGGGACTTAAAGGTGAATTCAATTATAAAAAAAGTAGTAGTACATTTGTAATAGCCAGTTCAAGAGGAAAGTTTAATAGCATACAATTTTTTGGTGAAGATGGTAAACAGGGTCCATATCGATTAATGGGCGTAAATAACGAAAGAGCTATTATAATAATTGCAGGAAGTGAAAAAGTATATGTGAATGGAGAATTGATGAAACGAGGTGAAAATAATGACTACACAATTGATTATTCAAATGCAGAAATTACATTTACACCAAAAAGATTAATTACATCATTCAGTAGAATTTATGTAGACTTTGAATATACTGAACAAAATTATCAGAGAGTTTATTTTGGTACTAATTTAATTTCACATGCCTTTGATGACAAATTGAATTTTGGAATAAGTTATTATCGCGAAGGAGATGACGAAAGCAGTCCTATTAATTTATTATTGAGTAATGATGATTTGAAAATATTAAAAGATGCTGGCGATAATCGCTTTGCAGCATCACGCACTGGAGTAACATTAGCAAATAACGATACATTAAAATTAAAAGGTTACTACACAAAAATTGATACTGTGATTAACTCCAGTAAGTTTTCATATTATTTATATTTGCCCGGCAAGGAAAGCTCTATATATAATGTTAAATTTTCATATGTTGGCGAAGGAAAAGGAGATTATATTAAAGAGAGTCTTGGTAATTATAAATTTGTTGGTATAGGGAAGGGTAATTACCTACCAATATATTTTATTCCACTCCCCGAATTAAAGCAAATAGGAAATGTTTTTATAAATACAGAACTAATTAATGGGATTAAAATAAATGCTGAATTTTCTGGAAGTAGCTGGGATAAAAATTTATTATCAACAATTGATGATGATGATAATTTTGGTTATGCAAGAAAATTATATATGGAAATTGAACCAAAAAAAATAAATTTTGGAGACATATCAATTGGTAAATTAGGGTTGAATTTCAAAGATAGATTTATACAAAACAGATTTACTTCACTTGATCGAATAAACCCGGTCGAGTTTAATAGATATTATAATTTATCAAATGATTTACATGATAATCAAACTTTAAGAGAAATCGGAATAACATATTTGCCATTTGATCAATTGTCCCTCTATTCTTCTTATGGATATTTAAGAGAAGGAGAATCATTTTCTTCTGATAGATTTTTTAATGAATTGAAATTAAACAAAGAGTCAAATTATAATTTTTACTACAAAATTGATTATGTAAAATCAAATAGTGCAGGTTTATTTACAAGATGGAATAGGCAGAATTCATCTAATTATTATTCCTTTGGAATTGTGAAACCCGGATTAGAATTTCAATTTGAAAATAAAGAAGATAAAACTAATGATAGCCTGCTTGCAAGCAGTTATAAATATTTTGAGATAATTCCTTATGTAGAATTTAATAGTTTTGGGATTTATCTTAAAATTAGTCGGTCTTTTCGCAATGAATATTTCCCACTAAATAATAATTTGATGAAACAATCGAAAGTAAATTTAACACAAATTCAATTAGACTTTAGCAACTGGAAAGAATTTTCAACCTCACTTAGTCTTACTTTTCGTAAAAAATACTATACAAATGAGTTTATAAAATTAGGTTTTGTGGATAATGAAACCATACTACTTTTATCGCAAAGCAGATTCAATTTTTGGAAAAAATTAATTTCAGGAGATTTTTATTATCAGGCAGCCTCTGAACAATCTGCAAAATTAGAAAAAGTATTTTATAAAGTTCCAAAGGGGAGTGGCAATTATATATATCTTGGTGATCTTAATAATAATGGGATCGCAGAAGAAAATGAATTTCAACTTACAAATTATGATGGTGAATTTATTTTGATAACTGTACCAACAGAACAATTGTTTCCTGTAATCGACTTGAAATCATATTTGCGTTTATCAATTAATCCAGGTAATAAGATAAAAGGGAATAATATATTTGCATTTTTTTTGAAAAATTTATTTTTAGAATCATTTTATCGTATCGATGAAAATAACAAAACAATTAAAATTAGAGATATTTATTTATTAAAGCTTTCAAAATTTTTAAATGATTCAACAACAATAAGTGGTACACAATTTTTCCAACAAGATTTTACTTTCTTTAAAAATAGAACAGATTTTTCATTTAGATTAAGATTTTTAGAAAGAAAAAGCCTAAACCACTACAGTGGTGGTTTGGAAAAGGGTTATTTTAAGGAAAGAAGTTTAAGAATAAGGTTTCGATTAGTCAAAGAAATAAATAATCAAACGGATTATGTTAATCAAGTAGATAATTTTATTTCTGAAACAGTCTCAAATAGAAACAGAAAAATTAATCGTAGTGAATTATCAACAGATTTTTCGTATAGACCTGTAAATAAACTTGAATTTGGTTTTAAGATTCTTGCAGGTAGAAGCAAAGATATTTATCCTGTAACTCCATCAATTGTTGAAGTGAATTCAATTTTAATTCGAATAAATTACTCATTAGCAAATATTGGAAGAATAAGATTAGAAGCTGAAAGGATTGAATTAAATTCAAAATCGAGTATTACTGATATTCCTTTTGAAATTACAAAAGGGAACGTAATTGGGAAAAATTATTTTTTTAGAGTTTATTTCGATTATAGAATTGGTACTAATGTGCAAACATCATTAAGTTACAATGCAAGATTATATGGTCATAATAAAATTATTCATACATTAAATGCAGAAGCAAGAGCATTTTTTTAATTTAATATGAAAATAAAAATTAGTTTAGTAGAGGTACATATCGTAAAAAGGGAAAAGGATTCCATTGAATTTTTGCTTTTAAAAAGAGCAAAAAATGTAAAATTTCCAAATTTATGGCAGATGGTAACCGGAAGCATTGAAAGAGGCGAAGAAATTCATCATACAGCTTTGCGAGAAGTTTATGAAGAAACGGGTTTAAAACCGGTAAAATTATGGTTTGTACCAAATGTTAATTCTTACTTCGATAAAGAAAAAAATATTATGAACATAATACCAGTTTTAGTTGCATTAATTGACAATATTGATAGCATAAAGATATCCAGAGAGCATACTGAATATAAATGGGTTAAGAAAAATCGAGCAAAGCAGTTAGTAGCCTGGGAAGGTCAAAGAAAATCGATTGACATGATTTATGATTTCTTTACTAAAAGAAAGTATGAAAATAATTTTCATGAAATTAAAACTTATTGACTGCTAAAATGATTTTTAATTATTTATATTAATTTTCAATAAAACAAAATATATGGTAATAAAATGGGGCTTTTAATTGTAGGTTCAATTGGGTTTGATGATATTGAAACGCCATTTGATAAAGTAACAAATGCACTAGGAGGCTCAATAACTTATATATCATTAGCTGCTAGCTATTTTACAGGTCCAGTAAGTGTAGTTGGAGTTGTTGGGGAAGATTTTGATCATCAGCATATACAGATGTTAGAAAATCATAACATAGATTTAGAAGGATTGCAAATAATAAAAGGTGAAAGAACATTTAGATATGGATGCCGCTATCATTATGATTTGAATGTTCGTGATTCTTTGTTTACCCATTTAAATGTGTTTGAAAAATTTAATCCTGTTATCCCAGAAAAGAAAAAAAAATATCCATTTATTGTGCTTGGTAATATTTCTCCTCAACTACAATTATATGTACTAGACCAATTAGAAAATCCCAAATTTATTGTATGTGACACGATGAATTTTTGGATAGAAGGTTCAAGAGAAGATTTGTTAAAAGTATTGAAACGAGTTGATGTGTTAATTATAAATGATTCCGAAGCTCGTTTGCTTTCACAAGAACCAAATCTAATAAAAGCTGCAAGAGCAATATCGGCAATGGGTCCTAAGTATTTAATTATTAAAAAGGGGGAACACGGGGCATTACTTTTTGGAGAAGAGATTATATTTTCTGCACCCGCATATCCTATGGAAAATATTTATGATCCAACAGGTGCTGGTGATGCTTTTGCAGGAGGATTTACTGGCTATCTTCATAAAACACGTGACTTATCTTTTGAAAACTTAAAACGCGCTGTAATTTATGGAAGTATTATGGCTTCATTCTGTGTTGAAAAGTTTAGCACGAAAGGATTGGAAGACTTGAGTTATTTAGAAATTCAAAATAGATTTTATGAATTTAGAGAATTATCAAACTTCTCATAGAATGAAAATACCAAGTGCTATTGAATTTAAAGACAATAAATTAATTATTATCGACCAGTCAAAACTTCCTTTTACAGAAGAATATATAGTTACTGATAATTATGAAAGAATTGCACAGGCCATTGAAAAACTTGAAGTAAGAGGTGCACCAGCAATAGGAATTGCCGCAGCTTATGGACTGGCATTGTCTGTTAAAAATGCTTTTAAGAATTTAGATGAAAAATTTTACCTGGCATACAAAAGATTACAATCTACAAGACCTACAGCTGTAAATTTATTTTATGCTCTGGATGAAATAAAAAAAGTTTTTGAAGAAAATAAGAACAATTCAAATGTTTTTAATATTCTAATTGAAAAAGCAAAACAAATTCATCATCTGGATAAAAAAATGTGTGATGATATTGCAAGAAATGGTTTAGTAATATTTGAGAAGAAGTCTCGTGTACTTACTCATTGCAATGCAGGAGCTCTTGCTACAGGTGGTAATGGTACAGCAATTAATGTAATAAGATTAGCATATGAAAAGGGACTTGTTGAATTTGTTCACGTAGATGAAACTCGCCCCTTATTACAGGGTTCGAGATTAACAGCTTGGGAGCTAAGTAAAATTGGGATACCATTTTCAATTAATACAGATTCAAGCGCAGCAGTTTTAATGAAATCAGGAAAAGTTGATATGGTTATAGTTGGTGCTGATAGAATTGCACTTAATGGAGATACTGCTAATAAAATTGGGACATATAATCTTGCTGTTCTTTGTAAATATCATAATATACCTTTCTATATAGCAGCACCATCGTCAACAATAGATAAAAATTGTGTTGATGGAAAAGAAATTAAAATTGAAATGAGGAGCAAGAGAGAATTAAGTCATATTAATAATTGTCAAGTTACTCTCGAAGAATACGATTTTTTCTCTCCCGCTTTTGATGTTACTCCGATTGAATTAATAACAGGAATTATAACGGAAAAATCTTTGTTTTTACCACCATATAATTTTAGTGATGTCTGAGATAGTTAAAACAAGAGCAATTGTTCTAAGAAAAATTGATTATGGTGACACTAGCAGGATTGCTCAATTATATTCTGAAGATTTCGGGAAAATCTCTGCTATAATAAAAGGTGGACGCTCTTCAAAATCAAAAATTGGTTTAATAGTAGATACATTTAATCTACTTCAATTAGTTCTATATCGTAAGGAAACACGCGATATTCAATTTATTCGTGATGCAGATTTAATTCAACACTATACTTACATTAAAGAAGATTTGGAAAGATTAAAATATGCATCAGCTGTAATTGAACTACTATTATATTTAACAATAGAACACGACCATAATCAGAGATTGTTTAATGGTACTGTTCGAATTTTTGAATTATTAAATAACCCTGAGAAAAATCCAGAATTCTTTTTTGCTAAATATTTTCTATTCTTTATAAAGGAAATTGGATATGAATTTCCAGTTGCCCATTGTTCTATATGTAAAAAGAAAATATCGGAAAGAGAATATGTAACATATAACTACGATTCAGGAATTATATGCAAGAGTTGTAGCAAAGATAGATTAATCCATTTTGAATTTTCTGGGGAACTTTTTAGTTTACTAAAATGTCTAAGCACCAAAATTAATAACATCGAATACAATAGAGATGATCTGAAGAAAATTATAAACTTACTCCAAAAATTTATAATGTACCATGTAAATGAATTCAAAGGACTAAAATCATTAGAACTAAGTTAGCAGGAGGTCTAATAATGAAACGTAAAAATTTATTAGGAACTTTTTCATTGATCTTATTTGGTATAATTTTCGGTGTAATACTTGTTTCTGGATTTGGCTGGGTAAAGCCAGGTTATGCAAATATACAAATAGGAGCAGATAAGCCACCCGTAGAAAAATTGGATCCTCAAGCACAAGCTTTTAACAATGCTTTTATTCTGGCTGCAGAAAAAGTAACTCCATCAATAGTTCAAATAACTGTGGTAACAACAGTAAAAAATAAATTACCAGATGAGTTTCATTTTTTCTTCCCCTTTAAAGACGATATACCGAGAGAGAAACAGGGAGGTGGAAGTGGAATAATCATTTCTGAAGATGGCTATATTTTAACAAATAATCATGTGGTTGAAAATGCAAAACATGTTACTGTGACGCTACATGATAAACGCGAATTCGATGCGGAAATTATTGGAACTGATCCTTTAACAGATTTAGCAGTAATTAAAATTGATGCTAATAATTTACCAGTTGCATATCTTGGCGATTCAGATAATATAAGAGTAGGACAGTGGGTTATGGCAATAGGTAATCCGCTCTCATTAACATCGACTGTTACTGCTGGAATAATAAGTGCTAAAAGTAGAAGTATAAATATTATAAAAGATCAATACGGAGTAGAAAATTTTATTCAAACTGATGCTGCTATCAATCCTGGTAATAGTGGAGGTGCATTAGTTGATTTAAATGGTGCAGTAATTGGAATAAATTCAGCAATAGCTACAAATGGGATGACACAAAGTTATATTGGTTATGGATTCGCAATACCTATTAATTTGGCAAAGTCAGTTGCAAAAGATTTAATTGAAAATGGAAAAGTTAGTCGTGGTTATATTGGTGTAAGTATTTCTGAAGTTGATGCTCAAACTGCAAAAGCTATTGGTCTTAATGAACCAAAAGGAGTTCTGGTTCAGGATGTTTTAAAGGGAGGTGCAGCAGAAAAATCAGATATTAAAGAAGGAGATGTAATTCTTAAAATTAACGATAGAGAAGTTAATCAACCAAATGAGTTACAATCATATGTTGCTTCAAAACGTGCAGGAACAGAAGTAAAATTAACAATATTTAGAAATGGTAAAGAAATTATAAGATATGTAACACTGAAAGCACGTGATGAAGACTCAAAGGATAAAACGGCCACAGTTTCAAAGAGGGATAATTCAAAAGAAGAAAAAAATGTTAAGGAAGTAAATTTTGAAGAACTCGGGTTTACAGTAAGAAATATGACAGAAGACGAATTGAAAGATTATAATGTTGATAATGGTGTATTGATTATAGATGTAAAAAGATTTAGTAAAGCATATAATCAAAGAATTGGAGAAGGTTTGGTAATAACTGCAGCGGATAAAAAGGATGTTCATAACGTATCTGAATTAAAATCAATTATTGAAAGTAAGAGAGGTGAAGCTGTTTTATTGAAACTTTTTGATGATCAGGGCAATTCGAGATTAGTTGGTATAGAAATACCAAAATAATTATTTTTAATTCTTTAGATAGAAAAGCGTCCTAAATTAGGACGCTTTTTTTATATTTGTAAAACTTTTTTAAGAGAAAATAAAATGATAAAATTAATTACAGCAGGTGAATCACACGGAAAAGGTCTAATTTCAGTTGTAACTGGTATACCTTCAAATCTGGAGATATCATCAGAATATATCAATGAGCAACTTAAAAGACGTCAAGCGGGTTATGGCAGAGGGCTAAGAATGAAAATTGAAACTGACAGAGCTGAAATTATCTCAGGAATTAGACATGGTAGGACTTTAGGTTCACCAATTTCAATGGTTGTTTGGAATAAAGATTGGAAGAATTGGGTCGATATAATGAATCCGGAACCAATCGATAAAAAAATTGAAAAAGTTACTATTCCCCGTCCAGGTCATGCTGATTTAGTTGGGGTAACAAAATATAATTTTAATGATATAAGAAATTCAATCGAACGTTCAAGCGCAAGAGAAACAGCTGCTCGTGTAGCGGGTTGTTCTGTTGCAAGGAAATTTTTAAGTGAATTCGGAGTTCAAATTGGAAGTTTTGTAGAAAGCATTGGTGGAATTTATCCTAAAGAGAATTTTGTGGATAAGTTTTTACAAAATAAAATTCCAGCTAATTATTCCGCAGAAAAAATTAATCGACTATCTGATAAAAGTCCAGTTAGGGTGCTCGATAAAAATCAAGAAGAAAAAATTATTCGTAAAATAAAATTAGCAAAGAAAAAGGGGGATACCTTAGGAGGAACATTTTATATAATTATCACAGGACTTCCGGTTGGTATTGGAAGTTTTTCAGAATATGATACACGTCTTGAAGCTGAATTATCTTTTGCAATTATGTCGATTCAGGCTGTTAAAGGGGTTGAAATCGGTTTGGGCTTTCGATCATCAGACTTATTTGGATCAGAAGTACATGACGAAATTATATTAAAAGGGAATAATTTATCCAGAAAAACTAACAGAGCGGGCGGTATAGAAGGTGGTATATCTACAGGTTTGCCAATTATTATACGTGCTGCTATGAAACCAATTGCTACACTTATGTCGCCAATTCAATCTGTTGACTTATCAAAAATGAGATCTGTCGAAGCACGCCGTGAAAGAAGTGATTTTGTTGCAGTACCTGCCTGTGCAGTAATAGCTGAATCAATGGCTGCGTGGGCAGTAACAAAATTGTTTTTGGAAAAATTTGGTGGTGACTCTATGGAAGAAGTGAAAGATAACTATTCGAATTATGTTAAAAAATGTTTTCCGAAAATTAAAAAGAATTTTTTTAAAAATGCTTAAAATCCAGAAATTTATTTTTAATCCATTCTTCGAAAATACTTATTTAATTTGGGATGAACCTTCCAACATAGCTGCGGTTATTGATCCCGGTTGTTCTAATAAAAATGAAGAAAATATTATTTCTGAATTTATTGATAAAAACAATCTGCAATTAAAATATATAATTAATACTCATTGTCATATTGATCATATACTAGGTAATTCATTCTTTAAAAAAAAATATAATGCAAGATTGTTAATGCCAGAAAAAGATATTTTTCTTCTGGATATAATGAAAGAACAGGCAGAAAATTTTGGTCTTATTTTTAATCCTTCTCCACTACCAGATGAATTTATTACAGAAAATAATGAATTGAAATTAGGTTCATCATATGCCAAATTTTTATTTACTCCCGGTCATACTCCTGGAGAATTTTCTATCTACTTTGAAAAAGAAAAAATTTGTTTTACAGGAGATGTGTTATTTAAGAATAGTATAGGAAGAACAGATTTGTGGGGTGGTAATTATGATACTTTAATTAATTCGATCAAAACAAAACTATTAATTTTATCTGATGATGTTAAATTATATCCAGGGCACGAAGATGAATCTTTAATTGGTTATGAAAAATATAACAATCCCTTTTTGATAAGTTGATAATTTGATTTAAAATATATTTATGAATAACTTGTAAAAACTTTATTAATATTTTTTAACAATCATGGTAAAAAAATTTTTTAATCAACCAAATTATTTTTTTTTAACATTATTATTTGTTTATGTAATTTTATTCGAATTCATACTTCCGCCAAACAAA
>FWPU01005278.1_pt1 | contig 28364 bp, 21 predicted proteins | sample 2228361 | NCBI WGS metagenome assembly FWPU01 (sample SAMEA103939777, study PRJEB20133) | metagenome
TTCCACCACTGAATGAAATCTTGTAATATTCTATATCATTTGTATCCTTTGTTAACTTAATAATAAAATAGAACCCCTTAATACTTATCTGAAAACTTGAAGAGAGATATTCAAGTTCCTTAATTTTTAGTATATCTCCTTTCTTCCATAAACTTTTAAAATTTTCAAACATTTTGTTGTCATAACCGAGCTTAAGAAGACTGAAAAAGTATAAGGTAATTAAGGTTGGTAACTTATCAGTGCTGAAATCAGCGTAAAAATTTTCGGTTTCTTTAATCGAAAAGTGTAATTCATAACTGGACTTATAATTTTTTGCACTTTCTGTAACAACGTAAACATTTACATTGTGTATACTATCTTCGAGCACAAAATTTATGGAATTATAGGGAAAAAGAAAGGCATTTTTCCTTATTTCTTTAAAAGTTATGTTTTCTTCTTTCCAGAGTTCTTTTGGTACAAGGGTGTTTCCTCCTTCATAGTTATCAACATAATAAGATTTGAGGTAAGGGGTTTCAACAAGGTACTTAAGGATATTCCATAAAGAAATTACATTTTCGCAACTTATTGAAACTTTTTCATCGTTAATTTTTATTATTTTTAGCATTTATTATTCCAGAATAAAAGTTTAAAATATAATACTATTAAATAAAAATTTATGCAACTTTTTTTAAATTTGGGCTAAGAGTTTCTTTACTTCATTAAAGATTTTTATCGCATTTTCTTTATCAACTTTCCCTGAATAAACTGACTGACATTGATTATATTTTTTCTCGATTTGTTCAATTAAGTCAAGATCAATATCTTTTTCCTTTAATTTATCAAGCATTTTTTTAAAGCTCATAGAGGTTGAAAGATTAAATTTATCAGCTATATAATAAAATATAGCTTTTTGTAAAGCGAGATAAAACTCTCTGTATTCTTTTCTTGTAAGATGAATTGAAGCGTCTTTTAAGAAAGTGTCAAGTCTTTTATTTGCAAGAAATTTCTTTTTAAAGGTTTCGTCCCTTTTTAGTTTCTCCTGTAAAAGATTATAAAAGATAGCAGCAGCTGGCAGAATGGTTATTATTATGAGCCATATAATAATAAAGGGATTGAAAAGAAGAAATTTAAAATTCTTTTTAAAGTTTACGCTTCTATAATGAGGTAGCTGAGTTACTCTGTCAATGAGAGAATTTAAGACCTCAAGTTTTATTGCAGGTAACCTAAGGCTTTTCTTTTGAAAAGAATTATCGAAATAATCTATTTTTACAGGTGGGATAGTATATTTTCCATCTTTTTCTGGAGTAACTATCAGGGTGAGTTCCATTGTAAAGTAAGGTTTACCGGCTATAAACTTATCAAAATCAAACTTGATATTTTCTGTGGAGAAAAATAGTCCGTCTATTTTCAGGTTATTGTAAAGGGTTGAAAAAATTTTGAGATTGCCATTTCCTCTGAAATTTAATTTAAGTTTTAAGTTTTCACCGATGTTTATAACATTTGAACCAGCTTCAAATTTGGCTTCCAGATCCCCAACGTAATGGATTCCTTCGCCGGTTGATAGCCTGAGAACCTCAATTCCTGTGTTTTCTCCATTGACCTTAAGTTGACCATATGGCGAGATTGCAACTAACGTTGGGGGAGAAATTCCAAGTGTACCTTTTTCAATTGGATAAAATATGTAACGGCCAATTATTTTTCTGTAGTATGAGTTAATACGTTGAATTTCTTCATTGAAGTTTGTTATAGTATAAAAAATAGCCTTGTCTGTTCTTATTGGAGAAACTTCCTGATAATTATAATCAAAAGCCTCCCTTTGATCAGAGTAAAGATAGAGATCCACAATGAGGCCTTCATTTTGATAAACCCTGTTTTTTTGAGGGATTAATTTTAGAGTTATCTGGGGGAGTTTAATCCTGCTGCCTGAAATTAAATCTTCTATATCGTCAATAGGGCTTCTTGGTCTTTTTTTTGGTATAATCTTTTTTTCAACTTTAAGCTTTAGTGGTGAGGTTTCATATGTTTTATCAGCTATTACCCTGAAAGGAGAGATAGTGAGGGAGCCTATCTTTTTGGGAATTAGCACGTATTGGTATATATAACTCTGTTTTGAGGTTATTTTTCCATTTACTACGCTTACGAAGGACTGTTGTGATGTTCCCACATATTTTATTTCGTATTCAGTTGCTTTTGGTGGTATAATTTCTTTTACTTTTTTGTTTACCTCGATAGATACAAAAGTTTCCTCTCCAATGTTAACAATTTCCGGAGAAATACTTGCATTAATTTCTATTTCTTCTGAATAGAGATTGGCTGTTAATAGTAAAAGAAGTGTAATTATTAATCTTTTCATAGCCATGTTCTTTCAGTTTTTTGAAAAAAATTTCTATAATCATTCCAAATTTTGAATTAAGTACAAGAAGTCTTCTTTTAAAATATTGTGTATATTTTCCACTCGCTTTTTTGCATTTTCAAGGTCTTCACCTTCTTTTAGTTTTCCACTTGTAGAGAAGTAAAACTTTATCTTTGGTTCTGTTCCGGATGGTCTTGCAATAATCTGACATCCATCTGAAAAATTCATTATTAAAACATCGGAGATTGGTAGATCTAAAGGCTGTAATTCCATCCTTTTTTCAAAATCGTACCCTTTTCTAAATTTAATGTCGTACATACTGAGTAGCTTAAACTGATTTATTTTTTCTGGTGGAGAGTTTCTTAATTTTTCCATTAAAAGTTTTATCTCAAGAATTCCTTCTTTCCCTTTTGCCTCAATTGATTTCTGGCTCTCTTTAAAATATCCATATTTAACATAAATATCGTCAAGTATTTCAGCCACATTTCTTTCCATACTCTGATAGTAAGCTGTAAGCTCGGCAAATAAAGAAGAGGCTATTATGCCATCTTTATCTCTTACAAATGTTCCAGCAAGGTAGCCATGGCTTTCTTCGCATCCAAAAATGAAATTTTTTTCCGTCGTTTCGTATCTTCTTATTTTTTCAGCTATCCATTTAAAACCAGTTAAAACCTCATCAACTTCAACTCCAAAGCTTTTAGCAATTTCAATAAAGAGTCTTGTGGAAACAATTGTAGTAACGACCTTTGAATTTGCTGGCAGTTTATTTTTTTCTTTCAGGCTATTCAAGATGTAGTACAAAAGTAATATGCCGATTTGATTGCCATTCAACAAATCGTAACTGCCATCTTTTTTTCTTATCATTACACCAATTCTATCAGCATCTGGGTCGCTTGCAAGCAGAATGTCTGCACCAATCTCTTTTGCATACTTCACACCCACTGTCATAGCTTCAGGAATTTCAGGGTTGGGGTAGGGGGCTGTGGGGAAATTTCCATCAGGTTTGCTTTGTTCTGGTACAATAAAGATATTTTTGAAACCATAATTTTTAAGACTTTCTGGAATAAGTTTGTATCCAGTACCATAAAGTGGGGTATAGCAAACTCGTAAATTTGAAGTTTTATTTACTTCTGGATTCAAGGAAAGGGATTTTACCTCTTCAAGATAAACAGGGTCTATTTTATCATCAACAATCTCAAAAAGTGGATGGTTCAGGAGTTTATCTACGGGTATAGATTTTATTTCCCTCAAGGAGGAAATCTTTTTTACCTCTTCGATTATTTGAGCGTCCTCTGGTGGTACTACCTGTCCACCATCACTCCAGAAAACTTTATATCCATTGTATTGTTTGGGATTATGAGAGGCTGTAATCATTATGCCAGCTGTTGCTTTGAGTTTTCTTACAGCGTAAGAAACTAATGGGGTGGGATGTATGTCATTAAAGTAATATACCTTTATGTCATTTGCCACAAGGACTGCAGCACTTTCTAAAGCAAATTTATCAGAAAAAAGTCTTGAATCCCTTCCAATTACCACACTTTTATTTTCTTTTTCTTTCTTTCCTATGTAATTAGCAAGTCCCTGGGTAGCTTTTCTTACAGTGTAAATATTCATCCTGTTTGTTCCGGCCCCAATTATACCTCTTAATCCCCCTGTGCCGAACTCAAGTTCCGTAAAGAATCTATCTTCCAGTTCTTTTTCATCTTTTGTATCAATTAAACTCTGAATTTCTTTCTTTGTTTCATCATCATATTCAGGGCCAAGCCATTCTTCGATTTTCCGCTTTATGACTTCATCCATTTTTCCTCCACATAGGTAGCAGATTAATATTTTATTTCATTTCAAAAACAGCACCCTTGTTAGCAGAGCTCACAATTTTAGAATATCTTGCAACATAGCCTGAAACAATTTTTGGAGGCAGTGGTTTCCAGTTTTTTCTTCGTTTTTCAATTTCACTTTCAGGTATTAAAAGGTTAATCTTTTTATTTTTGATGTCAATTTCAATCTTATCCCCTTCCTCAACGAGTCCAATTAATCCTCCAGCTGCAGCTTCAGGAGAAATATGCCCGATTGAAGCTCCTTTTGTTGCACCACTGAACCTTCCATCTGTAATGAGGGCAACATCTTTATCGAGCCCCATTCCAGCTACAGCAGATGTTGGTGAAAGCATTTCTCTCATTCCTGGACCACCCCTTGGGCCCTCGTAACGAATTACAATAACATCTCCTTTTTTAATCTTACCACCGAGAATAGCATCAACAGCCTCTTCTTCACTATTAAAAACTCTTGCCGGACCTATATGATGCATCATTTCGGGGGTTACAGCAGCCTGCTTGACAATTGCACCATCAGGTGCAAGATTTCCTGTTAATACAGCAAGACCACCAGTTTCATGCACAGGATTATCTATTGGACGAATCACATTATAATCCTTAACTTCCGCATTAACTTCCTTTAATGTTTCTCCAAGAGTTTTTCCAGTTACAGTTAGAGTTTCAAGATGAAGTAAATTTGCTTTTGCCAGTTCGCTTAATACAGCCGGCACCCCTCCTGCATAATATAAATCAAGAATATGGTGAGGACCAGAAGGAGATAATGTAGTCAGATGTGGAGTTTTTTCTGTAAATAATCCAAAATCTTTAAGTTCAAGCTGAACATCTCCATAATAAGCTATAGCTGGTAAATGTAAGGCTGTATTTGTAGAACCACCCAGTGCCATATCAAGCATTATTGCATCTTCAAAAGCCTTTCTTGTCATTATATCTCTTGGTTTTATATCCTTTTTTACTAGCTCAACTATCTTTATTCCTGTTTTCTTTGCAAGCATTATTCTTTGAGAAAAAACTGCGGGTGTTGAACCATTCATAGGAAGACTTATACCAAGTGCTTCTGAAAGGTTTGACATTGTATTGGCTGTAAACATTCCTGCACAGGAACCATCGCCGGGGCAGGATTCACATTCTATTCTATATAGTTCTTCTTCTGTTATCTTCCCCGAAGCAAAACTTCCCACAGCCTCAAATGTATTTTTTAGATCTATTTCTTCCTGTTGCCTGCCGACGTTTCCCTGTAACATGGGACCACCACTCAAGAAAATAGTGGGGATATTAAGTCTCATTGCTGCAATGAGCATTCCTGGAATAATCTTGTCACATGAGGCTATGAGTACCAGCCCATCAAACTGGTAGGCCTGTACCATTGTTTCAACTGAATCTGCAATGAGTTCCCTTGAAGGAAGGGAGTATTTCATCCCGATATGACCCATTGCAATACCATCACAGATTCCGATAGTATTAAACTCCATAGGCATTCCACCTGCCGCATAAACTCCTCTCTTTACTGCATCAGCAATTCTATTTAAATGTATGTGTCCCGGGATACATTCATTAAAGGAATTTACAATACCGATAAGTGGTCTTTCCATTTCCCATTCATCAAAGCCCATTGCTCTAAAGAGAGAGCGATGAGGGGCTCTCTGAAAACCCTTTTTTACAAGATCACTTCTCATTTTAAACCTCCTACATAATTAAATAACATCTTAAATTGTGCGATATTTATTTTTAAAATATAAAGATAGCTACTAGACAAGAAAGCCTTTGGCTTTGCTGTCTGGTGTACCCCTTTAAAAAAACAGCTTAATTTAAGTAATATAACAATCTTAAAGAACACAAAAAATGTTAATATTTATCAATTCAGGAATATTAAATTATAAATCAAAAAATAAAAAATTTGAAGTTTTTTTAAGTATTAAAACTGGTAATATCCAAATTTTTTTGTATAAAAAATTCAGCTTTTTCGTAAAAAATTGACTGCCCACAAGAGGGGCCAAACAAGTTGCGTGTTTTACCCCTTTGCTCGCTAACAAAACTATCGTTGCCTCAACTAAGTTACCCGTGAAAAATGGTGCTGTTTTTGTCAGGGACAAATTTATAAAGTTTTGTTTAACCAAAATTTTTCCAATCATATCTATACCTAAGATAGTGTATATAACAGCTTTTTTAACCTGATTTGTATCATCATCCTTAACTTGAGTATGATAAGCGTCTATAAATAATGAGAAAACATCTTCTGGAAGTTGTTTTGTAGAAAGTTCTTTTGCTTTTTTATGCAATTCTTCTTTCATTTCCTCAATTTGTTCTGGAGAATAGGGAATATCCATCGATTTCAGAAGAGATTTTATTTTGTTTGGAGAGTAGCTACTTAACACAAGATTTAGAATAAATTCATTAAAAGATTCATCAGCTTTCTCATAAATAGCTGGTAGAAAAGAAGATCTAAAATTACCTTTTCTATCCCTTGGTACTTGCAGGTTTAAATTACCAAATAGACATGCAAGATTCCTGTTATAGTAACCATTTCCCTTATTACCTTCGTCGTTAGAAAGATGAAATTCTCTTTCTTTTTTCATTAATATTTCTATAAGACGTGAAAATAATTCTGTTAAGCTATTTTGATCTCCAATCTCAGATAAATATTCATTAAGAATATTTTCAAGAACTGTAAGTTGTGGGTTATTGTCTTTTACTCTTGCCATATAACTTTCTCCACTTTACAATTACTTTATCTAAATTTTATAAAAATTTAAATCTTTTTCTTCCAGACACAATTTATTGAACACTGCCGCTTATACGGTGGGGTTTGTCTTATTCAAACTGCGGAGAACCCATTTGCACTGACCTTCATTTCTTCAATTAAATTTTGTAGTTTATTTTCTGTTTTAAGATGGGCATCTTTTAAAACTTCTTTATATAGTTTCAAGTAAGCTAACCTTTTCTTTAACTTCATACATTTTTTTACTCTAGAAAAATTGAGTATTTTTTTTAGAATTATGTCAAAATTTTTATTTTTACGGACAAAGGTTGAGAATACTAAAGAAGACATCGAAAAACCAAAAATAGAGTTTTTTTCTTTATAATACCTTTTAAGTGATTTTTTAAGTACTTATAGATTGAAAACCAGATGAAAACACTAAAGGCTTGTCATTTTATTCTATGCTTTTATCCATAAACAAATAAAGAAAAAAATCAGTTTTAGACTTATTTAATTCTGGTACGCTTGAATTAAATTGTTGAAATTTTATTAAAGAGTTATTAGAATTTATAATCACTTGTAAATAAATTTCAGGAGTCTGCAGTTGAAAGGAGATTTGGGAGTTGTAGAGACAAAATATGTAACATTTGCACAAAATGAAAAAGAATTTATAAAATTAAGTTCAGGTAAAAAATTTGGTCCTATAACTGTAGCCTATGAAACCTACGGAGAGTTAAATAGGGATAAAACAAATGCTGTTTTGATATGTCATGCTTTATCAGGAAATGCACACGCAGCAGGCTATCATAAGTCTATAGGACATAAACCTGGCTGGTGGAACGATGCAGTTGGGCCGGGTAAGGCAATTGATACAGATAAATATTTTGTAATCTGTTCGAATGTTATAGGGGGTTGTGCAGGTACAACAGGTCCATCCTCTATTAATCCTCAAACTGGCAAACCCTATGGGGCAACTTTTCCTGTTATTACAATAGGAGATATGGTTAAGGTTCAAAAGCTTCTTATCGATTATCTTGGGATAGAGAAGCTTCTTTGTGTTATTGGGGGCTCCATGGGTGGAATGCAGGCTCTTGAATGGAGCCTTATGTATCCTGATAACATATTTTCTGCTGTTGTTATAGCTGCAACAGCAAGGCTTTCCCCTCAGTCTATTGCTTTTAATGCTGTTGGAAGAAATGCAATAATAAGGGATGAGAATTGGCACAATGGAGATTATTATGGCAAGGCTATTCCGTCTGTTGGTTTGTCTATTGCAAGAATGATAGGGCATATTACCTACTTGAGTGATGAATCCATGCATAAAAAATTTGGTAGAAGATTACAGGAGAGGGAACGCCTCGGATTCGATTTTTCCAAAGAATTTCAGGTAGAAAGCTATCTTGATTATCAGGGAAATAAATTTGTTGAGATTTTTGATGCAAATACTTACCTTTATGTTACAAAAGCGATGGATTACTTTGATGTGGCTGCAACTTACGGAAAGGGTAGCCTCGATGAGGCTATGAAAAGGGTGAAATCACGAATGCTTGTGATTTCTTTTACATCTGACTGGTTATTTCCACCATATCAATCTCAGGAGATTGTTTATGCTTTGTTGAAACAGAAGAAGGATGCGACCTATTTTAACATTGAATCTTCGTATGGGCATGACGCTTTTTTACTTGAGATAGATCTTGAGGAGAAAGTAATCAGCAGTTTTATCGATGCTACTTTTGCTTTAAGGAGTAAAGGATGAAGAAGCTTTTATCAGTACTTTCCGAAAGAGCCGATCTTTACATTATTGCTAGCTGGATTGAAGAAGGAAAGACGATCCTTGATCTTGGTTGCGGGGATGGAGAATTGCTTGAATATCTTATAAATAATAAGAAGGTTATAGGAACCGGTGTCGAAATAGATAAGGAGAAAATGATTTTATGTACAAAGAAAGGGATTCCTGTAATAGACTACGATATGAATAATCTTTTTCCCTTTATTGAGACAAATACATTTGACTATGTAATATTGAGCCAGACACTTCAACAGTTAAAAAGACCTGCACTTGTAATAGATGAGATAGTAAGAATTGCAAAATTTGCTATTTTAAGTTTTCCAAATTTTGGGAACTACAAAATCAGACTTGATTTATTATTTTCAGGTAAAATGCCAAAATCAAGAGCATTACCATACTCATGGTATGATACCCCGAACATTCATTTGCTTACTTATCACGATTTTAAGGAATATTGCATGAATAAAAATTACAAGATTGTAAAAACCTTTTTTATTAAAAATAATAAGCTAAAAAAAACCTTGCTTTTTCCTAATTTAACCTCTGAAGCCTGTGTGGTAATGATAACAAAGGGACAATAATTTATGAGGAAGAAAGAAGAAAAAATACCATCATTTGATGATTTGAAAAATCCAAATTATACATATTATTATTCGAGAAGTGAAAGAATTGCAAGGAGAAGGCAAAAAGATTATTTTGAGATTCCTGATAGAAAAAGAGTAAAAGGTATTCTTGGGTACCTTTCAGGTGGAAACCCACAGGTAAGAACATTTATTGGGTTTTATATTTTTATAGCTTTTATATTCTGGATTTTTACCTATATGAATAATCCTGCAAGACCGTGGGAAAAAAAGACAATAAAGATTACAAATAACAGGTTTGTAAAGGTGAACCTTGTAAAGGATAAAGAACTAAAAGGTTTAAATATAATTTTAGAAAACAATAGCAAAGAAAGCTGGATTGTAACAAATCTTTCAATTCAGGAAAAAGCCTTCACAATAAAAACCAATCTTAACCTGAAAATTGAGAGAAATAATTTTGAAGCTCTATTTTTTGAGACGGGCGATAGAATTAACATAAGAAAAATAAAGATAAAAGTAAATGAGTAAGAATTTATGTTCTTAGATTTAAGCCCTTTTCCCGAAAGATGATCTTTTAATTTATTATAATCTTTCTTTAAAGACTTTTAAAATGTCTTTTCAATTCATATCTTAAAAGTAATATTACCTTTATTAAATTTGATAAATTTCAGGATAAGTTTTATAATATCTGTTCGCTACAACTTTGCAATAGGAGGGAAAATGTCTGTAAAAAATGAAGATTGTCTCTGTTCTCAAGAAACAGAGGAGGAAAAACTCAAACGTATTTCAGAAGTTATTGAAAATTATAAAGATAAGGAAGGTAGCCTGATTCAGATTCTTCATCTTGTTCAGGGAATTTATGGTTATTTGCCATTAAAAATTCAGGAATTTATAGCCCAGAAATTGAATAAACCTCTTTCCGAAGTATATGGAGTTACTACATTTTATTCATTTTTTTCAACAAAACCAAGAGGTAAGTATACCATTCGTGTATGTATGGGAACAGCCTGTTATGTACGTGGAGGAAAAAAGATAGTGGAGAGGTTGAAAGAAATTCTTTCTATTGAACCGGGCGAGACCACTTCCGATGGAAAATTTACGTTTGAGGTTATGCGATGTATTGGAGCATGTGGATTGGCACCAGCAATAACAATAAACGATAAGGTTTACAAGCAGGTAAACCCAGATAAACTTAAGCAGCTTCTTGCTAATTTGCAGTAGGGGGATAAAATGTCAAAGAAAATCCAAAGCATGGAAGATTTATTGAAGTTAAAAAACCAGGCAATAGAAATTTTTAAGAAATATAAATACATTGTTAATCTTTGTGGTGGAGCCGGTTGCGTATCTTCGGATAGTATATTAATTAAAGAAGCCCTGGAGAAAGAACTTGAATTATGTGGCTTGAAAGATTCGATTCTTATTAATTTTACTGGTTGTATTGGGACATGTGCTATCGGGCCTGTTATGATTGTAGAGCCGGCTGGTGTATTTTACTGTAAACTTGAACTTATTGATATTCCAAAGATCGTGAAAAGTCATTTTATTTCCGGGACAATTGTAACTGAAAAAACATATTATGATAAAACTAAAAAAACTTACATTCCTTATGTTAAGGATATTGATTTTTTCAAGAAACAATTAAAAATCGTACTTAGAAATTGTGGAAAAATAGATTATTCTTCTATATTACAATATATAATGAATGATGGATATTTCGCCATTGCAAAGGTTTTAAAGGAGATGTCTCAAGAAAAGGTTATAGAAATCATAAAGGCTTCTGGACTTAGAGGAAGAGGAGGAGGAGGTTTCCCGACGGGTATTAAGTGGGAAGCTGGCTATAAGGCTAAAAGTGATCAAAAATATATTGTGTGTAATGCAGATGAGGGTGATCCTGGTGCTTTTATGGACAGGAGTGTTATAGAAGGGGATCCTCACAGCATTATTGAAGGTATGGTAATTGGTGGATATGCTATTGGTGCGACTAAAGGATATGTTTACATTAGAGCAGAATATCCTCTTGCTGTTGAAAGACTTGAAGAGGCAATAAATCAAGCAAGAGAATATGGGCTTTTAGGTAGAAATATTTTTAATAGTGGGTTTGACTTTGATATTGAAATTCGAATAGGTGCAGGTTCTTTTGTCTGTGGGGAAGAAACTGCCTTGATGGCTTCTATTGAAGGAAAAAGAGGTGAACCGAAGCAAAAACCACCTTTCCCTTTTGAGAAGGGGCTTTTTGGTAAACCTACAATAATAAACAATGTGGAAACATTCGCAAATATTGCACCAATCATACTTAAAGGTGCTGAATGGTTTGCTTCGATTGGTACCGAAAAAAGCAAAGGAACAAAAGTTTTTGCTCTGGCTGGAAATATACAAAATACAGGACTTGTAGAAGTACCCATAGGAACAACACTGGGCGAAATAGTTTTTGATATTGGTGGTGGGCTTACAAAGAATAAAAAATTTAAAGCTGCTCAAACAGGCGGTCCTTCAGGGGGATGTATCACAAGAGAGCATTTGAATGTGCCGCTGGATTATGATAATTTGATTAAACTCGGTACAATAATGGGGTCTGGTGGCTTGATTGTCATGAGTGAAGATGCCTGTATGGTGGATGTTGCAAGGTTTTTTATGGAATTTGTGCAGGATGAATCCTGTGGAAAATGTACACCCTGCCGTGTTGGAACCAAAAGGATGCTTGAAATACTTGAAAGAATAACGCGCGGGAATGGGAAAGCTGGTGATATCGAACTTCTGGAAGAACTTGGAGAAACAATTAAGATAACTGCAGTTTGCGGACTTGGGCAGACAGGTCCAAATCCAGTTTTAAGTACAATAAAAAATTTCAGGGAAGAATATGAAGAGCATATAAAATATAAATATTGCCGTTCAGGTGTCTGCAGTGATTTATTTTTATCCCCATGTCAGAATGCATGTCCAGCCGGGGTTAATGTGCCCGGTTATATTGCATTAATATCTGTAGGAAAACTGAGGGATGCTTACAATCTCATAAGGCAGGAAAATCCTTTTCCTGCCATTTGCGGGCGTGTTTGTACACATCCCTGTGAGAATCAATGTAGAAGAGGACAGGTTGATGAACCTATAGCAATTAGAGACTTAAAGCGGTACATTGCTGATAATGTTTTGAGTTTGGAAGAACCTTACAAAGATATTGTTTTCCCTAAAAAAGGTAAGAGCATTGGGATTATTGGAGCAGGACCATCAGGACTTACATGTGGGTATTATCTTGCAAGGCTGGGTTATGATGTAGATGTTTATGAAGCATCACCTGTAGCTGGTGGTGTGCTTGCTTTTGGAATTCCAGAATATCGTCTGCCAAAGAATGTACTTGCTCAGGAAGTAAAAGCAATAGAACAGGTGGGAGTAAAAATTCACTTAAATTCACCTGTAAATACAGATAAAGAGTTTGAAGAACTCAGAAAGAAACATGATGCAATTTATATTGCGACTGGCACACAATATTCAAGAGAAATCAACATACCCGGTGAAAACCTTAAAGGAATAACTCATGGTCTGGATTTCTTAAAGGATGTGAATTTAAGGAGAAAAGTAGAATTGGGAAATAAGGTTGTTGTTATAGGTGGTGGAAATACTGCTATAGATGCATCAAGAACAGCCCTAAGGTTGGGAGCTTCTGATGTCACAATTTTATATCGTAGAGAAATAGAAGATATGCCGGCAGATGTACAGGAAATTAGAGAGGCTACCGAAGAAGGGGTTAAAATTGTTCCTTTGACAGCCCCTGTTCGCTTTATAGGAAAAGATTCAGTAAAACAGGTTGAATGTGTAAAAATGGAAATCAAAGGGTTTGATACGAGTGGAAGGCAAAAGCCGGAACCAATTCCCCGTTCTGAATTCAAATTCGATTGTGATACTGTTATTATTGCAGTGAGTCAGTCTTCTGATCTGCCTTTTATAAAAAAAGAAGAGGTAGAAATAACAAAGTGGGGAACACTTGTTACTGATAAGGATACATACATGACAAAGATTTCAGGTGTCTTTGCTGGAGGAGATGTGGTTAGGGGACCTGATACTGTTATAGCTGCCATTGCTGATGGTAAGAGGGCTGCGAAAGCTATTGATAGATATCTTGGTGGTAAGGGGATTCTTAATATTGGTGAACCGATAGAAATTCCAAGACCAATTGAGGAACAGGTAATCGTTGAGCATGAGAGGTTCCCCATGAAATATTTAGATCCGGAGAGAAGGAAAATGGGCTTTGATGAGGTTGCTGTTGGATTTCATAAACTTAATGCAATTGCTGAATCCATGCGTTGCTTAAGATGTGATAGGAGGGAGTAATATGGTAAATCTTACTATAAACAATAAGAAAGTAACTGTTAAAGAAGGAACTACAATTCTTGAAGCTGCAAAGGAAAATAATATTCTAATACCGAATCTCTGTCATCTCGAGAATGTACATAATCTTGGTGCGTGTCGTATTTGCGTTGTTGAGGTAGAAGGGATAAAAAACCTTGTAGCTTCCTGTATAACTCCTGTTAGAGAAGGAATGGTTGTACATACAAATACAAAGCGTGTAAAAGAAGCAGTAAAAATAGTATATGAACTCTTGATGTCCGATCATCCCAGAAATTGTCTTAACTGTGTGAGAAATCAAAACTGTGAATTTCAGAGTTTAGGAGAAATCATTCAGATTGAAGAATCAAGATTTGAAGGGGAAAAATCGAAAAACTATATTGATGACTCAAGTCCCTCTATTGTGAGGTATGCAGCAAAGTGTATTTCATGCAGGAGATGCGTGACTGTATGTAACGAAATACAGGGGATTGGAATATTAAATATTCAAAATCGTGGTTTTAATTCAGTTGTAGCACCAGCAGCAGAGCTTTCCTTTAATAATGTTAATTGTGCTTTCTGTGGGCAGTGTACGCTCGTTTGTCCTGTGGATGCAATTAAAGAAAAAGATTCTACCGAGATAGTATGGAATGCACTCTATGACACTAAAAAGAGGGTTGTTGTCCAAACAGCTCCAGCCATCAGAGCCGCACTTGGTGAAGAGTTTGGGTACGAACCGGGCACGCTGGTAACAGGTAAGATGGTTAGTGCACTTAAAGAGATGGGATTTGATGATGTTTTTGATACTAACTTTGCGGCTGACCTTACAATAATAGAAGAGGGAAATGAGTTGTTGAAAAGGCTTATTGATAAGTTTAAAAATAAAAAAGATGTCGCACTGCCAATGATTACAAGTTGCAGTCCTGGATGGGTAAAATTTATAGAGCATGAATTTCCTGATTATTTAGACCATCTTTCTACATGTAAGTCTCCCCATATGATGCTTGGGGCACTTGTGAAAACATACTATGCCGGTAAAATAGGGGTTAAAGCAGAAGATATATTTGTGGTTTCAGTTATGCCATGCACGGCGAAAAAGTATGAGATAACAAGGCCGGAAATGAGATCAAGTGGTTTTCAGGATGTTGATGCAGTTATAACAACCAGAGAGCTTGCAAGGATGATAAAGGAAGCAGGAATAAATTTCAAAAGACTTTCTGATGGAAGCTTTGATAATCCAATGGGATATTCCACAGGTGCGGCAGATATATTTGGAGTAACTGGTGGAGTGATGGAAGCGGCTTTAAGAACAGTTTATGAAGTTGTAACTGGCAGGGAATTGCCATTTGAAAAACTTCATGTAAAACCTATAGTGGGTTTGGAAAGGATAAAAGAAACAGAAATAGAGATCACAAAACCATTAAAAGATTTCGAATTTCTTGATGGTGTAAGGCTAAAGATTGCAGTAACAAGCGGGTTGATGGGAGCAAGGATTCTTGTGAATCAGATTGTAAAAGGTGAATCTCCATATCATTTTATTGAAATAATGGGGTGTCCAGGTGGTTGTATAAGTGGTGGTGGGCAGCCAAGACCAACAAATAATGAAATAAGGCAGAAAAGGCTTGAGGCAATCTATAAGGAAGATGAAGGGAAACCAAAAAGAAAATCTCATGAGAATCCATTTATAGTGCAGCTTTATAAAGAGTTTCTTGGAGAACCTCTTGGGCATAAATCTCACGAATTATTGCACACACATTACACCAGAAGAGGAAAATATAAAATTTAATAGATCAATAAAAAGCCAAAGCTGCTTTTACAATTTTTTTGAGTATCTACATATTGTGTTTATGTTAACATCCGAATTGAGAGTTAGTTATTTAATTTTTTTAATCAGTAAAAAATAATATTGAAGTTCTAAAAAAACTAATTCCATTTCAAAGATGGTTAATTCGCTTTTTTTGAAAAAATATTTGATAAAGTCTAAAATGAAAATGTTTAGGTTTATTGTAATGCTGGAGATAATCTTAAGAAATTCATTTGAATAGGGTTTTAAACTGAAAAACTTTTTTCTTGAGATGTCAAATACTATTTGTTCGTATATTTTTTTTGCTTTCATTCTTGAATGATGATTATTCTGGGATTTTTCGACTAATTTAAACACATTTTTAATTAAATCCAGAAGAAGTTTTTCCTGATCATCGTAATTTTCGATACTACAAAAGGCATAAAAATCCTTTTTTATATCAAGGAGAATTGAAATGTAGAATAAAACCTGATTTTTATTAATTTCATCTTTAAGTCTTGAATATTTCTTCAAGATAGTTGGAAGACTTTCTATTACCTTTCCCCTTGCCAGCATTTCAAGATAGACAAAAAATAAATTTATGTCTTTTTCCTCTTTAATATTTGAGAGGGCAAGGTTTTTTAGCTCCATATTTACCATAAATGATAAAGAATGCAATGCTTCCATTTTTAAAGTTTTGTGAGAGGTGTTTACAGCAACCTTCAAAAGAAACTTCCTACACTCATCAAAACTGAAATTTGCAAAAACTGCAAGTATTTCTTTTTTTTCCAGATAAGTGGCATTCTTATAATAATTTTCAAGTATTTTAAAAGATTGATAGGTGGTGATCTTACCCAAATTTCTTATGGCTGAGATTCTCACTTCGTGATCCAGATCTTTTAATAGTTTGCTTAAAGGTATTACACCTATGGAAGCTTTTGTGTCGCCAATATCCTCGGCGAGTTTTGTCCTTGATGGAATATTCTGGATAAAGGTTGAAAGAAATATACGATAAAGTACACTTGCAAAATCTGGTCTTAGTACCACATCCTTTATTGAACTACTCTCAATCTTTTTTTCTGCCTCGACGTACTCAGGAAAAAGTAGTAAGCCCATTATTATAAGAAAGGCACTTGCTATAAATATAAAGAATGTGGGATGAAGTTGCCTTTCTAAAATTGTGAGATTAAGATGTGAGAGCACGTCGGAAGAAAATCCACCCAACACAGAGGCGAATATTGCAAAAAATGAGTTTATTGAGTTAAAGATTGCAATGTAAAGAGATCTATTTTTTACCGGTGAGATTGAAAGCGATGTATTAAATGTAGCAAGTGTCCACCCTGCCCCAAAAAAACTCTGCAGGAATACAATTATACTTATGAGTATTAAGAAGTGATTTCTGGTAGCAAAGTTTACCAGGATTGGAGGGAGGACCATAAAAAAAAGACAGAGTTTTATTATAAATTTGTAGCCAGTAATTTCGGAAATTTTGCCAAAAAATATGAATCCTAAAATATTTATTACTATACCAAAAGCTGCAAAATAGGATAGAAATTCAGGTGAAATTTTCAAATAGTCAAGATAATAAACATTGAAGAATGGACCTGCAAGTAAAAGTGCAAAATTGAAAAAAGAAACCATTCCAACAAATTGTAAAAAGTTCTTATCTTTTAATATATTCTTATAACTTACAAAAAATGGCTCGTTGTAGGTTTCATTTTTTGGTGGTTCGTATTGCAACCACAATGTTATTGAACCCAGTATTGAAAAAGTAAGGGCTATTGAATATATAATAAAATAACCCTGTTTATGGGAAAAAAATCTGAGTATTAATCCTCCGATGAGTACTGCAATAATTCCCGCAATACTGCAAATGGAATTTCTTAATCCAAAATAACTTCCCCTTTTCTCTTCAGGGACAATATCAGCCATCCATGTGCTCCATCCTGTGCCTGCAAATGAGATTGAAAGCGAGGCAAGCAACATAGTAAGTATGATTAGAGGGAAAATGTATTTATTCTCACTGAATATTAAAGCGATAAACATTGAAACGCTGAATATAGTTCTTCCTAAAAGTGATGAAAAGACTACAAGAGATTTTCTTCTTTTTATATTCCGTGAAAAAACGGTTGAAATTGGTTGAAGTACGTTGACAAGGTAAAGTAGAGAGTTTACAAATCCAATTATGGAGAGCGGGGCTTTTAAAATATTTAACAAAAGAGATGTGGCTATAAAACTCGGTAGAAAAACTCCACCTATATGTATTCCTATGGTTTGTAAAAATCCTTCAATAATTGAAACTGTTCTTGCTTTTTCACATTTTTTTTTCTCAAGGTAAATGTCTGGAGTTTTTTCTTCCATCTTGTAGATTTTCCCCCTTGTAAATGTTATATTTTCCTTGCGTAGATTTCAAATGTATCACCAAGCTTCAAAAACTTTTGTAAATTTCTTGTTATTTTACGGTCTTTAAGTCCAATTCTCTCTGGGTGAAGTCCAAAAATTTTTATCTTTTTAACTTTAAAACCAGCAGTTTTTAAAAGTCTTTTTGTGCCCTTTAAGGATGGCTCAAAAATGTGCTCAACGGGTCTTTTTTTTATATATTCATTTCTATTGAATCTAAAAAATGCTCCATACCCATTTGGAAAAGACAATGCTAAAATACCATTCTTCTCAAGGAGTGAGTATAGAGTTTTCAAAATCCTTAAAGGCTCCTTCATATGCTCGAGTGTAAACCATAATGTAATACAGTTAAACTTTTCATTTACAAGAGAGATACTTTCAAAGCAGGATATTCCGAACATTTCTTTTGCATAATTTCTTGCAAATTCTGAGATTTCCACCCCCTTTGAATTGAACCCCATTTTTTTTGCCTCATCGCAGAAGAACCCTAATGCACTGCCGATGTCTAAAAGAGAGTAATTTTTTTTCCCTCCCAGCATTTTTTTTATTATTTCCAATCTTCTTCTGGAATGGTTTCTTATATTATTTTCGTCGTTCTGATAACTCATACCGTATGCTTTTGAGTAAGTTTTGTCAAAATATTCTTCTTTATAAAAATCAGCTTCAATATCGCCCTTTAGAAAGTTTGACTTACACTTTTTGCAGAAATAGAGTTTGCCAGTCTGAATTATTCCAATTTCTTTAAATGAATCAAATCCACAAATCGGACAATTCATTTTATTCCCTTTTCCCTTTTTTTACAAAAGAAAGCCTTGAGAAAACAGCATTTTTTAATGAATTATTGCCATACTCTTTCGGATTATTTAAGTAGTCAATATAAGCCCTCCCTGCTACCATTGCTGCGTTATCAGAGCATAGTTTTATTGAGGCTGTGTAGGTATCAATTTTTTTCTCCTCTTTCAAAATTTCAAGCTGTTTTCTTAAATAACTGTTAGCAGAAACTCCACCAGAAATCACAAGTCTTTTTATTTTAAAATCTTTTATTGCGTTTAATGTTTTATCAAGAAGATGTTTTATAGCAATTTCCTGAAATGCTTTAAGAACGTATGGTGTTTCTTTTTCACTTATATTTAATTTTTTTGCTCTGTATATTATGGCTGTTTTTAAACCACTGTAACTAAAATTGTATCTGTCCTTCTCTTCAGGCAATGGCATTGAGATGTTTTGAAATTCGTCAGGGGGGTTAAATTCAACGTTATTTGCCAGAGTATCTATTATTGGACCACCGGGATAACCAAGATTAAAAAATTTTGCGATTTTGTCAAATGCCTCCCCAACTGCGTCATCGATTGTGGAACCCAAAAATTCAATATCATGAAATGATCTTACCAGAAATAGTATTGTATGTCCTCCGGAGGCAACAAGCCCGATATAAGGGAAAGGGATTTCATTCTCAATATGCGGAGCATACATATGGGCAAGGATATGATTTACAGGTACATAGGGTTTGTTAAAAAGAAGAGAAAGAGATTTTGCAGCATTTGTCCCAACTAAAAGACTTCCTACAAGCCCCGGACCTGATGTGGCAGAAATAATATCTATTTTATTCAGGGAATGTCCATTTGTTGCCTTTTTTAAGACTTCTAATATTTTTATGAGATGATTTCTTGAGGCAATTTCAGGTACAACCCCGTCAAAATCCTTATGGAGATCTATTTGAGAATAGGTTTCAAGTGAGATTATATTTTTCCCATTTTCTACGATAGAAACAGAGGTCTCATCACATGATGTTTCGATCCCTAAAACTAACATTTAATTTGCCTTATAAAAATATTTTAAATCCAGAAGAAAAAATTATTCCCTCACCGAAAATAGGATTCCCTGTAAGTTTTTCCACAAAGATTTCTTCAAAAATGCCACAAGAGGAAATCTCAAGAAAAAAGCAGAGAAAATTAAGCTTTTCAAAGCTTATGTTCATACCAAAACTTCCATAAATACCAGTGTAGCCCGGTTTTGAAAATATCTCGTCTTTTGAGTCTATGAAAAGCCAGCCAGTTTTAAAGTATGGTCTTACGAAATCTTCATTACTTCCTGGAGAAATTAAAATTCCTAACTTGTAAATCATATAATTAAAAACTTCTTCATTTTTAATAATTGCTGTCTTTCTTATACCTCTCAAAAAGGAATAATCAATTTCACTGCTTATTCCAATTCTGTTGAATAATAAAGGAGAATTTAGTTCAATGCCAGCTGCAAAATCTCTTGGGGCCTGAGAGAAGTTTAGATTAAATTTTATTCCCAGTGAAAGATTGCCCAGTCTTGAAGTGTTATTTGTTTCAGCAAGGAGTGGCTGGGTGAAAAAAAATATTAAAAAGGTGAATAGTAGAGTTCTCATTTTTCATCCTTATTTAAAGCATTTTTAATATTTTCTTTAAAGTTTAAAAAATAATCAAGATTCATATAAAAACTACCTCTATTGAAAATCAACCTTGCTGTGGATTCAAATATATTCTCGATGACTTTTAAGTTATTTTCTTTTAATGTTCTTCCTGTAGAAACGACATCCACGATACAATCACACATATCTGTTATTGCAGCAAGCTCTACAGAACCATAAAGCTTAATAATTTCTGTTCTTGGTAGGGCAATGATAAAGCTCATCTTCCCTCCAGATTAAAATTATAAAACATTGGTGCTAAAAAGTAAAATCCTGTAAAAAATAGCACTCTTATAGCAACGCTTTTTGCATTTCTGTCTACACTTTTTTAATTATATTAAATTTTCCTTTATCTTTTCATAGATTTCGAAAATTTTTAAATTTTCTGTCAGGTTTTCTTTATCGATAAAAAGATTCACAGCCTTTTTACCTAAAGTAGGAATTTCTTTTAACTCTTTTAATGTGATATCTTTTAAGGTAAGAGGGGAAATCAACCCAACTAAAGATCTTTCTCTATGGGAAATTACAAATACGTCAATCTTTTTTAATAACTCTATTTTCCTTGGAACATTTACGGTAATGGGGTAGGTGGCAATTTGTCTTGCAAGAGACCAATCCCCTCTATGTGATTCCACTATAAGGTTTTTTAGTTTTACTCCTGTATAATAGATATTTTTCAGCATGAAATTGTCTATTTCATTTCTTATTTTTTCTCTATAATTTTTAAATATGGCGTAAAGAATTCTTTCATCTTTATTTCTTGTTGCGACCTTTGATATTAATGTGTTTGGAGAGATGTGGATTTGCCTTATGTTTATTCTTCTTAAAAGCAGACCAGAATCTCTAACTTTCTTTAAAAACTCATAGTTTTTCTTAAAAGTTTCCTTGTTTTCACCAATCAGCCCCTTTATGAGGTTTATTCCGGGGAGAAGCTTTGGAATTCCATTGTGTCTTACTCCACCAATTTTGTTTATCAATTCTATTGCCTTAAAGACTTCTTCTGGTGTCGCCTTGAGAAAATTTTTTTCTATAACGATGGGGTCGGCACTTTCCATTCCGAATGCAGCCACGTCTCCCTCTGTGTTGTTTTTTACAATTATCTCTGTGATTTTTTCTGCTTCATCCGGAAATTTTGCTATCGTACCCGGATTAACATTATCAAGATGAAGGGTCTCTATTTCAGGTACATTATCCCTTATTCCCTCATAGAGGATTTTCAAATTTTCTGGTTGTGGTCTTGGAAAGCCGTCTTTAATTTCTGAAAGGTTAGCCATATATGAATAAAGATCTGCCTGCTTACCAATTCTGAAATGTTTTACTTTATATTTTGAAAGGAGCTTTATTTCACTTATTATATCCTCTGGCTTTCTGAATTCTACTTTATATAGGCTTTCTATACAGAAAGAGCAATGAGCCAATCTCGGGCATCCCCTTGAGGTTTCAATCTCCACAATGATTTCTGGATGGCGGGGGTGTTGTTCCACAATGAAACTTCCAGCAAAAGAAAAATTATTAAGCTCTTCTAATGTTCTATATCTGAAGCCAGTTTTTGAGAGGCTGAGATAGTCAAAAATAAATGCTTCTATGTCCTTTTCAACAAGCATTAAATTTTTGTTTTTGAAATTTATATTTTCAAATTGTATAGGTCCGCCCACAAAAAAAAGGCATTTTTTATTTTTTGTGGCAATTGTTTCTATTTCTGTAAGTGTTATTGGTTCGCCACCAAGGTATTTTCCCGGGACAGGGTTACCCGCAATAATAACTACAATTTCAGCTTCAGGTATTAGGTATGAGCTTTCCCGAATCTGTTCGATTGTTTTGTAAATAATTTCCTTTATTCCAGAGAGAAGTGCAGCACCTGCAACATATCTAACATAGGTAGAGATATATGGTGGAACACCAAGACATGTGGGTTCATCCACAAAACCATCAATTATTAGAAATTTCATTGGATTCCTGAGTCAATGTCAAAGTTTTCCTTATTATTTTCAAGAATTGATTTTTCACTTTCTTGCTCAGGTATAAATTCAAGTTCAATATCTTTCATTTCAATTCTATTAGTCAATTGATAGATTTCTATGTTTTCATCCTCGTGGAAATTTTCATTATGTAAATCACAACTTTTTGCAGGTACTGTACCCGTGAGAAAATATTCACCAACTACCCTCGGGCAAAATTTATTTGCAAGCAAACCAGTAGAAGAACATATTTCCGCATAGCTTACCTCCCCCTGTGGGGTAGAAAATGGAATGTCCGGCAGGTCTTTTGATACCTTAAGGGTATATTTCATCCAGATTGGAGCAGCTACAAGTGCTGCTGAGCGGTGTCTTCCGAGTGATTTGTTTGGATTATCGAATCCGACCCACACTACCGTGGCTAAATTTTTTGTGAAACCTCCAAACCATGTATCCTTCCAGTTTGACGTCGTTCCAGTTTTTCCACCGGCTTCAAGGTTGAAACCTGTAGCTTTTGCTGCACCTGCTCCAGTTCCATAATAAAGGACATCACGGAGCAACGATTGCATTATAAATGCAGTCCCTCTGCTCATTACCTGTTTTACACTTGTTTTATCTATTTCCCTCTTTAGTTCAAAATCCTCAATTATTTTTCCATATCTGTCTTTTACTTTAAGTATAGCAATTGGTGTAATGCTAATACCGTCATTAGCAATAGCGGAAAGGAATCTTGCTACCTCCATGGGTGTAAAAATTCCAATGCCGAGCGCACCAGAAAGTGTGGGCATCAATCTTTTTTTCACTTCTTCCTTTGATATGCCAAAATAGTCACCCAGTGTGGAAGCAACAGTTTCAAAGCCTAAAGTTTTTAATAACAATTCCCATACCTGCACAGCAACTACATTTACGGAATATTGTAGTGCGGTTCGTATTCTAATTCTTCCCCTGAATGTTCCGTCGTAGTTTCTTGGGACCCATAAATTGCCAGTTGCTTCTGGAAAAGCAAGTTCTTTATCTTCAAAAACACTTGCAGGAGTAATAAGCTTTTTTTCTATTGCCATTGTGTAAAATACGGGTTTGAATAGTGAGCCGGGTGGTCTTTTTGCCATTGTCGCCCTGTTGAACTGATTGAGATAATTAAAAGAAACTCCCCCAACCATTGCTTCAATATAACCATTTTTAGGATTGATAGAAATGAGAGCAGCCTCGATTTTATCCCTTCTGCCTTCTTTCAAGGTCTTTAAACTATACCTCTGATCTAATTTTGTCGTAATCTCACTTATTCCAAGAAAATAGGATGCAAGAAACAGAAAATCACTGTATCTTGAAATATACTCATCTATCTGTCTTTCTATTTTTGAACTTCCTACTTTTAGAGCATCAATTCCGAAAGTAATGCTTATGAGATCAACAATATCTTCAAATTCCTCTCTATATCTTTTTTCATAATACTTTGTTTCTCTCTCATATTTTTCCTGCTCTTTTGAAATTGCACTCACAATTTCATCATTGGCAATTTTCTGCTTGTCAAGATCCAGTGTTGTGTATATCTCAAATCCACCCGCATAGATATTCTCTTCACCATATCGGCTGATCAGTTCCTGCCTGACATATTCTGTAAAATAGGCAGCCTCATTTTTTACGCTTCTCTGGATATTAATTTCTCTGGCTTTAAAAACCGAGGTATAGTTTATCCAGAAATCTTCGAAGATTTCGTCAGCCTGTTCTTTTGAAAGGTAACCCATTTTTACCATTGAACTTAATACAATTTTATGTCTTGTTTGTGCTCTATAAGGATTGAAAAGCGGGGAATAAGAAGAGGGCTGTTGAACCAGACCAGCCAGAAGAGAAGCTTCTCCAGTGGTAAGATCCTTTGCATCTTTATTGAAAAAGAATTGAGATGCTGCCTGAACCCCGTAGCATCCATGGCCGAAATAAACCCTGTTGAAATATAGTTCGAGTATTTCCTGCTTTGAGTATTTTTTTTCTATCTGAAAAGCGTACCATAATTCAACCATTTTTCTAAAAATACTTCTTTCACCGGTTGTAAAAAGGCTTTTTGCAAGCTGCTGGGTAATGGTTGAGCCTCCTCTTGCCCTTTTTCCCATAAGTGGTTCAAGTAATGCTCCCTTTACAGTGGCCCAGAAATTAAATCCTTTGTGTTTATAGAAACTATTGTCTTCCGTTGCAATAATAGCCTGTATTAGTGACTTTGGTAAATCTTTGTAGTAAATTATGTCTCTTTTCTCAAAGAAAAATTCGGTAATCAATCTACCTTTTATATCATAAACCTTTGTTGGGACAGAATACAACGAATAGTTTTCAAGTGCTTTTATATCCTTAAGAGTTGAAAAGGTTATTAATATTTGAGCAATGAAGATGCCAGTTAAAAACCCCAGGACCAGTATTGAAACAAAGAAGATTTTCTGGATGGTGGTAAAGGGAAAATGTTTCCTGCTTTCATTTAGAAATTTCTTTAAACCCATCAACCCCCCAAAATATTAAATTATAAAAATTGTGTAGAACTAATATAAAGTGCAATATATTTGAGACTAATAATCAAATAAATTTTAAGATAAAACCCTGAAATAATCAAGTTTGCGAATTGAATTATAATAAACCAGAATTGAGCAATTGTTTTTCATTAAATAATTAGACATTGCAAGAGTAGACTTCTACTCTATAGTGTTAGATTTCTCTATCTCCACAAGTTTGTTATACATTGCAATCTTCAATTCTTTTAATCCCTTTCCCGTAAGTGCGGATACGGGGAAAACTTCTTTAGTTAACTTTAGAAAGCTTTCTTTTATCTTTTCCACTTCTTTATCTTCATAAATAAGATCAATTTTATTAAGAGCTATCAAGAATTCCCTATTGTATAACGTTTCAGAGTAGTTTTTCAGTTCTTCCCTTAATATTTTTAATTTTTCTTTAGGTTCATCTGTAATATCAAGTACAAAAAGAATAATTTTCGTTCTCTCAATGTGCTTTAAAAATTCAAGTCCAAGCCCTTTTCCTTCATGGGCTTTTTCAATAATACCAGGAATGTCAGCTATAAGAATGCTTGTGTACTCATCATCTATGGTCATTACTCCCAGATTTGGTTGAAGAGTGGTAAAAGGGTAGTTGGCTACTTTCGGTCTGGCATTGGTGATTCTTGAAATCAATGTTGACTTGCCTGCATTCGGGTATCCTACAAGCCCGATATGAGCAATCATTTTTAATTCCAAAATCAACTCTTTTTCTTCTCCTGCTAATCCTTTCTGGGCATAACGCGGTGCTTGATTTACCGGGTTTTTAAAATAAGCATTTCCCTTTCCCCCCTTTCCACCTTTTGCTACAATTATGCTCTGTCCTTCATTAACAAGATCAGCAATCTTTTCTTTAGAATTTTTTTCATAAACTATGGTTCCCGGTGGAACCTCTATGACAATATTTTCTCCATTTGCACCGTGTTTTAAAGCACCCATTCCATCCTGGCCGTTTCTGGCTTTAAACTTTTGATTATTGTGTATATGTGAAAGAGTTCTTAAGTGGAGATTTACTTTTATTATAATATTGCCACCATCTCCACCATCTCCACCATCGGGACCACCTCTGGGAATATATTTTTCCCTTCTGAAACTTACAGCACCTTTACCACCGTTACCAGCTTTCACATATATTTCTACTTCATCCTTAAATGTCATTAAACTTCTCCCTTTTCTATAATAGACATAGAAATGAATCTAAGAAAGTGAACACAAAGGTATTGTCTTTTTTAGATCCATGTCTATTATTCTCAAAAAAAATCTCTTCAGGAAATAAAGATTTTAAATCAATTTTTAAAAATTTGCATTTTTTTGCTTGACTATTCCTCACTTGCATTATCACCCGGGGGAAGCCAGTGTTTTCCCTGTTTTGGTAAAAGATGTTTCGGAAGAAATGAAATTCCAGCTATTAGTGTGGGAACTACAGCGCTTCCAATCACGGTTGCTACAAGAAAAGAATACTCTTTTTGAGTAATTATATTGTGTGAATATCCATACAATGCGGAAATTGTACCGAATGTAAGTCCTGTTGACATCATTAAAGTATAGTACCATCTTTCGTTATTCTCCTTTCGGAAAAAGCTTATAACAGGATATAGTCCGAAAATTTTTGTTGCCACCTTTCCTGCAAGCAAAACAAAAAAAATAACTGGAGCTGAGATAAGTGCAGGTAAAGAAACAAATGTGCCTGCCCTTATGAAATAAAACGATGTTAAAAATCCCACGGTGAGTGTTCTCAATCTCCCAATCCAGGCCTTATCAGCACTTGAAAACTCAGCAAGAATTATTCCCACGAGATATGCTGGTAAAACTGCCTCACTGCCTGTCCATAAAGCAAGCGCCCCAAGCCCAAAAAGGATAAAAATAACCCATTTAGTTCTTATTGCTGCTGTACGGTAGGCATAAACTTTTCTTATCCAGCGGCTTAAAAATGGTAGGATTATAAGAACAACAACCATAATGCTTATAAAAATTAGGGTTTTATAAGTAAAAGGAGCAAAAATAAGCCCGAGAGCAATTACCGTTCCCAGATCGTTTACAAAGCATGCTCCAAGAATGCCCTTTCCAAACTCTGTCTTATTAAAACCTGTTTCAAGCATAACAGCGTACACTACAGCCATTGAGGTTGTAGATAATGCAACTCCTGCAACCAGACTTGCTCTAAAGTCCCAGCCAAGAAAAAAGAATGCAATTGCAGAACAACCAAGAAATGGAGCAAAAAAACCAATAAGACCAACAATAGTAACTTCTTTAAACTTTTTTCGTATAACATCAGGTTCAAGTTCTGTTCCAGAAAGAAAGGTCAAAAGTACAGCCCCCGCTGAGGCAAGAAATTTTAACCATTCTGAATTTGCCCCAATATAATCAGTTTTTCCCATCAAGTTTGCAACATAACCAAATATTACACCAATACATATCTCAACCAGTGCTATAGAAATTTTCAGATGGTATGCAATTATAGCTGAAATTACAGCCAGTGCAAGCCATAAGGAAGCGACAAAAAAAATTTGTTCCATTTATTTCTCCTCTAAATTAGTTTTTTCTTTCCTTCGTATCCCGAAAATACTTTTATTGCCTTTTGATAGATTAATTGTTCTTCATAAGAAAGTTCTGTTCTTGTTCTGGAAGAAACGTTCTTGAAATCAAGATATCTTTCAATGTTTTTGTAAATTTCATTGTATTTTTTTAGATGAAAATCAATAATGCTTTCAGAGGCTTTCAGTCTGAATTTTTTATAAAGGTTGACTAAATCATTAAAATGTGGAAGACAGAAGCCATCTGAAGCTAAAAATTCTTTTTTAAACTCATGTTCTTTTTCTATAAAGTTTATGAAAGTATGAAGATAATCAAATTCGATAGAACTCACAAACTCACATACCTGACAGTTATTTTCATTTAAAGAAAAAACTTTTTCTTCTTCTAAATTGTTTACCAGATCTCTGTAGAGATAAAAATAAACAGAGGCTATCTCAGAAGTTCTTTTGTAAGAAAGTAATTTATGAGCATGAAAATTGCAAAAACCACGGTTTTTCCTGAACTTTTTTATAAAACCAAAGTCATTTACACCTTCATATAAGATGTTGTCATAATAATTTTCAATAAGTGTGGTTACATAATTACAAAGGGGGCACTCTTTTGTTGAAAAACCCTCTAAAACCTTAAAATAAAGATTATGTTTTTCCACAGGATTTGCTCCTACTCTTTGCTAATTTGAGTAGGAGTCATCAGAGGCGAACCTCAGTTAAAGGTGGACTCCATCACCAGAAATTATTAATAGGAGAATGCCGGGGACGAGACTTGAACTCACACGGTCTTGCGACCACTAGCCCCTCAAGCTAGCGTGTCTACCAATTCCACCACCCCGGCAAATCTGGTAATATTATAAAAAATTTTTTTTCTTATGTCAAATGAAATAAATCTAAATTTAGTGATTTTTTAAAGGAGTGTTGAACTTATTTTAAAATTTACCCTTTATATCAGTTATAAAGCTTATATAGTTATAAAGTGTTCAACTTATTTCACTTTTTCACAAAAAGTGAAAACTTTCGGTAAAAAGACCGTTAGGACAGAACACTGTTCTGCCCTAACAACGTATGGTTATAATGCTTAGTTAAAACAGAAATTTTTTGTTTAACCAAAGTTTTTTATTTTATTTTTTCTTTCATTCAGTCCCTCTGGTTTTACTACATCGTAAGCAAGAATTTTTGTC
>FWPU01005279.1_pt1 | contig 28360 bp, 28 predicted proteins | sample 2228361 | NCBI WGS metagenome assembly FWPU01 (sample SAMEA103939777, study PRJEB20133) | metagenome
AGACTTAAATCAACCGATCACCGCCCTGCTGGCGTCACCTTCGAAGTTTTTCCTGGAAGGAATCAACAGGGTCCTCCGGAATGAAAAAGGCATAATAATAGTATGGCTGGCACACGGCCAGGAGGAAATCGAAAAAAATCTGGAACGTATAAAACCGGATATCCTATTCATCGATAATAGAACGCTGAAATTTGATGTTCCCAGAATTCTCCCTTTAATAAATTCCGATACCAAGCTCATCTTGCTTGGAGACCGTTCCACTGCAGAACTTGGCCTCCCTAATGTTACCTACCTGACCAGGCACACCAGCTCCTCAGAACTGATTCTGGCTATGAGAAAAAGCCTATATAGATCTATGGCTATAAATATCGAGGAATATAAGCCCAACGCCATCAGCAACTTGACTCCAAGCAACATGGATGAGCCCGAAACCATAATAGACCTCACTGATGAGGTCCTTTTTGAAGAAGAGGATGAAATAAAGCTCTTTGATGACGAGATTGGTCTTGAAGAAAACATACATACGATTGATCATGAGTTTGATCACCTTGATCATACTCATTACCATCAGAGAAAAAGGGATGTGTACCCGCGTGTGCGGTCTCTAAGACAGTTTAGTCTATTTTTACTCTTAGCCTTCGGAGCTATTTATTTCGGCACTAAATACATCTATCCAAACCCTGACCTCAGCTTTATATCGTTTAACTTATTCCGTCCAACTGACCCTAAAATTGAGAGTGAAATTAAGATGGCGCTATCGGAACGGGGTTTCCCATATATAAATGTTAGCGTTGACGAGGGAAAGGCAGTATTAAGCGGAAAAGTACAAAGCGAAGAGGACTACAATAAAGCCAGCATGACCGCCAAAGAGGTCAAAGGGGTGAAGGACGTTGAAAGTCACTTAATCGTAGAAAATATGGTCACTCATGGTGGTAGCATACCAGATATAGAGGAGACAGAATTCCATCAACACAAACTAAACGATGAGCAGGAAAAAGAGAATGACGAAAAGGCCTCACACTTAAACAACGATAAACATGAACAAAGCAACGAACCGGTCCTAGAAAAACAAGTGGCTTACAGCATGAGCATCCCCAAGGCGGAAGTGATACAACCCATTCAACGAGAAACAAGCCAAGACCGGGAACAAGAGAGTAACAGCAAAATCTCTTCCCCAATCGGTAAGAAGGGAACCAGTAATAGACCGGCAGTCGAAAAAGAAGCTAATGAGTCCAGAAGATTACAAGTATTGTCTGAACTGGAGAACGAAGTGAGAAGAAAGGATGTCGTCGAAGTTATTAGGACAGGTCAGGACCAGCCCAGGGAGCTTGAATATGAGGACAGAGTTTCAGCACTTCTGTCTACTATAGACGCATCCATAGCCAGAGACATAGAGAAAGCACTTGCCGAGGAAGGATATGAAAACATAAAAGTCTCGGTAGAGAACGGCGAGGTCTTTCTAATTGGGGAAGTAAAAACTCATCAGGAGCATATACGTCTTCACCGCATTGCGCTCAGAACCAATGGAGTGAAAAAGGTTAAAAGCGTTTTGGGGATCTCGGAATACAATATGCAGTAGCGGGCCAGAAAGACACGGTCATCCATAGAAGAAACCTGGGACGACCAGTCAAATCCCTTACGCCAGCCAGTTTGATAATGGAAATAAGCTTGAGTTGAAACCTCTGGCGGAGAGGGAGGGATTCGAACCCTCGAAGGAGTTTTATCCCCTTCCTCGCTTAGCAGGCGAGTGCCTTCGACCACTCGGCCACCTCTCCTTTTCACTCTATGAGATTAAGGTAAAAATTAACCAAACAGGGTATGGGTGTCAAATTGAATTGACCATAGTTGCTCTTGTCAATTGTTCACGGAAGGATAGTTCGTTCCCTTTACCCTTGCCTTGACCAAGGTGTATTTGACCACCCCTTTAGGCGATTTTACCTCATGGTAGATAAGCCCTACCCCTTTCGCATACACGTCTTTAAACCAGAATTGGCCGTCGTCAGGGATAGTAGCTACTATCAAATCATCGAACCTTCCAGCCGGCGTCGAAAATTGAGACTTATCGGGATTCAGCCCAACATCATCGGGGTAAAGGCTCTGCACCCCTTTCTTGGACGATACCAAAACACCTCCGGAAGGGTCAACCCGCATGGCAATGCTTTTTTGGCCGAAAAATCGGTCAAAAACCGACCAGCCGTCCTGGGAGATAGAAATTATAGAGTATGTTTCCTCTCCCGATTTATCCGAAGACTCAACCCGGTAGGTCCAGGAGTTCCCCTTATCCAGTGGAAGAAAGAGTGCCATATCGGCTTTTCCATAATCCTTAAGCACGTTAGTATAAGATGGAACTTGCCCGATACCACTGTCCTTAGGTATGGGCGGAAGTGGTATATCCTCGACAAACCTTACATTTGTCTTCTGCACATCCAGGGGATAAAGCTTAGTCACGATGTATGGAAACATTCTTGGTTTCCTGGCATTTAAGTCCCCTGTACCAAAAGGCCTCACCACGTATCTTACCTCAACGGTATGGTCCGATTTCTTCTCCGCTCCCCATATTTCCGTCGAGCTCGCCAATTTCCCTCTTGACACGATGACAACCACCAGCTCATCACTAAAATCGACGGATGGGATCTCACTCTTTATTCCCAGTTGACTCCACACCTTTCTGAGTTCGTCCTGGTTTTTAACCACTATGTTCTGAGCAGGGAAAAAACTGCCGGTGGTTCCCTCAGATAAAGTGGAGTGTTCTATACCGCCGGGCGAGGCGAATAACAGCGTACAGAAGACAAATAGCCCTTTCATGCTCATAGTTCTCTGCTCCTTTTTCCCTAAATTATACGTTAAAATATCGGGGAGCTTTCACCCGAATCTCTTTATATTGCAAAAGAAACCTTGCTTATGTAAAATTACAAAAGAGTACAACAAACGGAGGGTATAGCAGATTATGACAGACGGCAATCCTTTCAAATTACTGAAAGAGGAAATGGACAAGCACGTGATAGGACACGAAGAGGTCAAGATGGCTCTCCTTCTGGGTGTGATCTCCAGAGAGCACATATACATAGAAGGTCCTCCGGGAACGGCAAAAACAATGCTTGCCGAGATCATTTCAGGAGCCGCTCAGCTCAGATTCTTTTTCTATCAGCTTCACCGGGATACAAGATTGTCCGAGATACTGGGCGATTTGGTTATATCGAAACAGATAATAGACAAAGAAGGAGAAGTAATCAAACAGAGAATCGTAAAAGGGGGGATACTTACCGCTGAAATATGCCTACTCGACGATATTTCTCGTGCGCCGGGCGAGTCCCTCAACGTGCTTCTTAGAATACTGAATGAAAGGAAGTTCGGGGATGATTCTATACCCCTTCTTACCGCAATCGCTACGAGCAACCCCACCGCCGACGAATACTATAACGAACCCCTGGACCCGGCAAATTTGGACCGTTTTGTGCTACAGATTAATGCCCAAGGGCTTTCCTATGGCAAGAAGTGGGATCAGGCAAAAGAAATAATAAAATTATATTCCGAAAGACCGCTAAGTTATGAGGTTCCGGTAAGGGTAAGCAAGAAGGTTTTCGATGAATACTATGATAAACTAGGCGTCGTAGAGATTCCAAACGAGGTCCAAGAGGGTTTAGCTAACTTCGTTGCTACCCTAATCGAAGACTATAACCAAAATGAGACGAACTCCCTGATTTCTGACCGAACGTTCTTCGTGAAGTCCCTAAAAATCATACGGGCACACGCTCTTCTCAATAACAGAGATCATTGCACCCTAGAGGACCTAAGGGCTCTAAAATACATGACTGCTTTTCGCGTACAACCGGAGGTTTTCCTCAAACTCGACGAGATTATTGACGATGTAATCTCAAAAAAAAAAGCCTTCAAACATTCTAAGAGAGATATAGAGCAGCAGACGTCTGATTTTGAGCGCGATATGCCCGGTGCACAGCAGAGGGAAAACCAGGGCGAGAAAGAAAAGCAACCCTCTGACCAACTTTCTGAAGCCCGCCGGACATTTTTCCAGGCACTTAAAGAGCTGAAAGAAAATATAGCTAACGACAACCAAATAAATATGGACAGCGATTTTAATTCTGATATGGAAGCAGGCGGACATCCCGAAGACAACGACGGGGATGGAGAAGAAGGTAGACCGAAGACATCCCAGAAGACCTACTCGAGTAAATCTCCAAAACCGGGTGACGAGGAAGATTACTGGATCGGCGGCAAAAGGAACTTGGAGTCCGCCGACAACGTGAGAATAATAATGAAGGTACTGGAAGGAAACTTCCAGCGTAGCATTGCCATGGATGCTCCCCATCCCGGCGGCCTTCCCCGAAAGTGGAAGAGGATGGTCGACTTTGACGAGATGGAGGACGTGGAGCCGTTTGAGGGTATGTTCTGGGCCGAACATACCACCCCTACCCTTCCCCGGGTTCATAGACGGGAGAAACAGGTTATAGGAGGGGAAATCGCCATACTCCGGGACGTGAGCACCTCTATGATGGGGGTTTATAGTGAATGGTCATCATCGGTGGTCCGTGGGGTAATCGAACTTGCCCGTACAAAAAAAATGAAGGTTGGATACATCGAATTTAACCACCGCTCCTACAAATACAAGAGAAACGACAAGTATTTCACCAGGGACTACAGGTGGATCTTGGAGCTGGCCTCAAAAACCGAGTGCTCCGGAAACACCAACTACGAGGATGCGCTCAAGGATGCTCTTTCCGAGTTCAAAGGGAGGGGGCAGAGAAATAAGCATATACTTTTCATTACCGACGGCATTCCCACCTCTGGCGACTGCGAGGTAATCAACGAGAGGATAAGGGCGAAGAAGCTAGGAGTATGCATACACTCGATATTCATAGGCTCAAAAAATTATCCAAAGATACTTCAAAAGATTTCTGAAGAAACAAGCGGTACTCAGTTTATTGCCTCTCGTGGTAAGGACGGGGTGATAAGGATAGAGAAAAAAGACAAAAAATTGCTTAATCCGACCCCGGTCGAAAAACCGCGCGTGGACCCCTTTACCAACGTGTTCTCTCAGTAGGATCGGTTCGTTTTCTTTTGGTACTTAATCACCGCTTCGCGGTGGTCCTGGTAGTCGGAAGAAAAATGGTGAGTACCGTCGCCCTTAGACACAAAGTAAACGTAATCTACCCTGGCCGGATTTAACGCCGCCCAGAGAGACTCCTTTCCCGGATTAGCGATCGGCCCCGGAGGAAGCCCACTGCTCCTGTAGGTGTTGTAGCTACTGGCCTCGTTTGTTAAATGTTCCTTCCTAAGATTGCCGTCGAAATTCCTACCCAATCCGTAAATCACGGTTGGGTCGCTCTCTAGCCTCATTCCCAGCCTCAGGCGGTTATAAAACACCGCCGAGATCAAAGGTCGCTCCGACCCGTCTCCGGTTTCCTTCTCGATGATTGACGCCAGGATAACAATCTCATGGTCGGTGAGTCGTTGCTCCAGGTATCCTGACCCAAGAGCTTCATAAACCTTTTTAAATCTTGATGTCATCATCATAATAAGCTCTTCCGGAGTTATACCCTTGGTATAGGAATAGGTATCCGGGAATAGATAGCCCTCAAAACTGGCCACGGAATCTCCTAAAATTTCTCTGGCAAATACGGTGCTTTTCGCCTTCTCCATAAATTCTTCACCGGACATGACTCCATTTGCATCTAATAGCTCGGCTATTTGATCCATGGTCAGGCCTTCCGGTATGGTTATCTTCCTGACTACAACGTCCCCTTTTATGAGTTTCTCAATAATCTGGTTCAACGAGTCACCGGGGCGGAACTCGTACTCCCCGGCTTTCAATCGGTTCTGAGCTCCTTTGAGAAATACGAACAACACGAATAATTTTTCGTTCCTTATGACCCCCGATTCCTCCAGGCGAAGAGCAATCTGGCTCAAGCCCATACCACGGGGAATATCCACCACCACCTTTTTTTTGAGTGATGGAAGAAAATAAGTAAAATAGAAAAAAAGAGCACTGAGGACAGTGATAATAATCAAGAAGAAGATAACAGCTAACCGTACTTTTTTCTTGAATCCCATCTTCGAGGCCGGGCCGCTCATAAAACCTAATCCTCTCCCTTGGAAATAATTACCAAATCGTCTCTATGTATAATCTCGTCGCCGTATTTATATCCCAGGATCTTTTCTATCTCTGAAGTCTTTGCACCTACTATTCTTCTTATTTCGTCAGAGTCATAAGAAGTGAGCCCTCTGGCCACCTCTGTACCCCTTTCATCGACACACCTAATCAGCTCACCCAAATCGAACACTCCGCGCACTGCCTTAACCCCAGCCGGGAGAAGACTCTTCCCCGACGAGGATATAGCCCTCTTTGCCCCTTCGTCAATCACCACCTCTCCCACCGGCTTAAGGGTAAATGCTATCCAATGTTTTCTCCCCTTAATTCTCTCCTTAGCCGGAAGAAAAAGGGTCCCTGTTTCCTTTCCGGAAAATATTTCAGATAGAGAATTAGGCTTTTTCCCGTTGGAGATAATGGTGGGAACGCCGAAGGCGGCAGCTGTCCTGGAGGCCTCAATTTTGGTCCTCATTCCACCTGTGGTGGTTTTCCCCAAGGTCTCCCCGGCTATCTCCTCAACCCTTTCGTCTATTTCTTCTATCACCGATATCAGCTCCGCATCGGCGTGGTTTCTCGGATTTTTGTCGTATAAGCCGTCGATGTCGCTGAGCAGAATGAGCAGGTCTGCTTCCACCAGGCTGGTTACCAGGGCGGCCAGGTTGTCGTTGTCGCCAAACATGATTTCCTCGACCGCCACCGTATCGTTCTCGTTTATTACCGGAATCACCCCCATTTTAAGTAGGGTGAATAGTGTCTTACGAGCGTTTAAAAATCTTTTTCTCACCGAAAGACCGTCGTGAGTTAGCAATATCTGCGCCACCCTTTCCCCAAACTCGGAGAATGCCTTTTCATAGTACCAGATAAGGGTGCTCTGGCCGCAGGCGGCTATAGCCTGTTTCATGGATATGTCCCTGGGCTTGTCGCCGAGCCTAAGTTTCTTCATACCGGCGGCAATGGCCCCTGAAGAAACTAAGATCGGCTCTATGCCCCTGGACTTCATTCCAGAAACTTCTTTGGCAATCTGGCCGAAGACGCCCTCGGACAACTCACCATACTCATTCGTAAGGACGCTACTCCCTATCTTTATCACTACCCTTTTGACGCGGGAAATCAGGGCTTTTCTTTCTCTTTTTTTCATGGGAATTAAGACAGCTTATAATTCTACCTGAAAGGCAGTGAGTGGTTGAGGGGCATTTCTTGACAACACATGCTCATCTGGCTATCTTTAAATTCACTAAGAGCGGGAATAGCTCAGTTGGTAGAGCGTCTCCTTGCCAAGGAGAAAGTCGCGGGTTCGAGTCCCGTTTCCCGCTCCACTTTCCGACATTTCAGACTAATTTGCCATAGAGATCACCGAGAAGAGTGAGAAATTAAACTAAGTACGTTGAAAGAAATACTTTTGATTCCTGTCCGAGATTCAAAGCGGCTCAAAGGCTCATCCAGGGTATGCTCCCCCGGTTAAACCGGGGAAAGGGCTCACCATGAAGGAAAAAAAGGGGATGAAGCTCACTTTGTCGCCCCTTCACCCAGCGGAGTCGAAGGGTGAGTGTAGAAGGATAAGTAACTGAGTCAGCACCATGATAATGAAGCACGATACATGATTCATGAAAATTTTTTACATGTCCTTCATCATGCATCGTTTATCTTGTCTATTTTATGCGCAGTTAACTTTATTTTTTTCTGTGCCTTCCGTGGCGAAGTATTTATTGCCTAGCCCGCATTCATTCCTCTAAATATTTCAAGAACTTCTCGGTAAACCTCTCTTTTCCCATTATCCTGAACAGCATTTCCTTCTTGGGAATGTAATAAGCAACCTTAGCACGGGTGCAAATCACCTTTTTCTCATCGATTATGCTGGCATTCACAAAGACCTTTCTTCCTTGAATTCGGTCAATCCTCCCCCTCACTTCCAGCAACGAAGGCGTCTTAACCGCGTTCAGGAAATCCATCTCCACCCTGACCGTGACCCCGATCTTCTTGAGTTTATCAAACATCGCCCAGAATGCTACTTCGTCCACCAGAGCGCATTGAACTCCGCCGTGAAGGATGCCCGGAAACCCGGCGAAGTGTTCTTCCGGTTTTATCCGGGTGAATACCTCTTCGGTTTCATCATCGGCATAGAATTTCATCCTGAGCCCCAGGTTATTCCGGGGGTCACAGGCAAAACACCCATAGCCCGGAAAATCAACAAAAACGTTTTCTATCTCTCGGACCATTGGGTAGTAATTTTATACGAAGGGAAACCGGGGGCAAATTTGCTTCTGATCGGACGCTGATGAGCACCAGCAAAGAGATGCATGATCACGATGCATGTTTCATGTTTTATCCTGCATCGTGCATCTTGCATCCTATATCAGCATATTCATATTCATATTGAAATTAGTGGACTTCTTCTCTTTCAATCACCTTCGCCACCGCGGCAACCTTTTCTCCGGGCTCCAGGTCTATCAGCCTCAAACCCTGCGTGCCCCTTCCATAGACGCTTATCTGGGAAGCCTCCATCCGTATCACCTTGCCGTGGGTGGTAATCAGAATAACCTGCATATCATTTGTTACCTGGAAGGCTCCCACAACCCTTCCGTTCTTCTCCGTAGTTTTGATCGTAATAACACCCTTTCCCCCACGTCCAGTAAGCCGGTATTCGGAAACAGGGGTTCTCTTTCCATAACCCATCTCCGTAACCGTAAGCACCTGTACATCCTTATTCTGAATTACCTCAAGGCTTACCACCTCATCGTCCTCGTCTAGCCTTATTCCTATCACCCCGGTGGCCGTCCTGCCCATGTCCCTTACATCCTCTTCGTTAAACCTGATCGCCTGTCCGAAACGGGTGGTTAGAAGAATCTCATCGTTGCCGCCGGTGATTGCCGCACCGATGAGCTCATCCCCCTCCCGTACGTTCACGGCTACTATGCCACCGGCGCGCGGGTTTGAATAAGCCATGAGCTCGGTCTTCTTGACTATTCCGTTCTTGGTTGCCATTATCACAAACTGTCCCTCTTTGAATTGGCGCACCGGAAGAACGGCGGCAACGCTCTCTTTAGAGGATAAATCGAGTAGATTTACTATAGCTTTCCCTTTGGCCGTAGGCCCTGCCTCGGGGATTTCGTGAACCTTTAGCCAGTAGCACCTTCCCAAGTTGGTGAAGAAAAGAACGTAGCTGTGAGTAGACGCCACGAAGATGGTCTCGACGAAATCGGTATCCTTCGTAACCATGCCGGTCTTTCCTTTACCGCCCCTCCTCTGGCTTCGGTATACGCTGAGTGGTGTGTTCTTGATGTACCCTTCATGGGTAATCGTCACCACCATGTCCTCGTCGGCAATGAGGTCCTCTATGGAAATATCATCCACGTCATCGATGATCTCAGTCCTTCTTTCATCATCGTAACGCTTTTTAATGTCCTCTAGCTCTTCTACGATAATATCCAGGATGAGCTGTTCCTTGGTCAGGATCTCTTTAAGCCGGGCTACGGTCTTGATCAGTTCATCCCTTTCCTCGAGTATCCTTCCCCTCTCCAGGGCGGTGAGTCTCTGAAGCCTCATGTCCAGGATGGCCTGGGCCTGAATAGCCGAGAGTGAGAGTTTTGCTATTAATCCATCCTTGGCTTCTTGCGGGCTCTCCGATCTTCTAATCAATGCTATTACTTCGTCCAGATGGTCGAGCGCAATTTTGAGACCTTCCAATATGTGGAGCCTCTCCTCGGCCTTACGAAGCTCGTACTGGGTTCGCTTGGTTACTACTTCTTTCCTGTGCTCTATGAACTGGTTTATCAGGTCCTTTAGGGGAAGAACCCGGGGCTGATTCCTCACCAGGGCAAGCATGATTATTCCGAAAGATGTATCCATCGGGGTATGCTTATAAAGCTGATTCAAGGTCACCTCCGCGTTTTCCCCCCGCTTTATCTCTACGACTACCCTGATCCCTTCCCTATCCGACTCGTCGCGGATGTCCGAGATAGATTTTATCTTTTCATCCTTCACCAGCTCGGCAATGCGCTCGATGAGCTTCGCCTTATTAACCTGAAAAGGGATCTCGGTGATGATGATGCTCTCCCTATCGCCCTTCTTCTGCTTCTCGATCCTGGCTCGGGCTCTTAACTTTATGATCCCCCGGCCGGTGGCATAGGCCTCTTTTATAGCGTCTCTACCGCATATGAAACCTCCGGTAGGGAAATCGGGCCCGGGTATGTGTTTCATCAACTCCTCGAGCGAGATATTAGGTTTTTTTATCTGGGCGATGATGGCATCCACCAGTTCTCCCAAGTTGTGTGGAGGTATGTTTGTGGACATACCCACGGCGATCCCGGAAGAACCGTTTAAAAGAAGATTTGGAATCTTAGCCGGTAGGACAACCGGCTCGACTGCGCTACCGTCGTAATTGGGAACGAACTCTACCGTCTCTTTGTCTATATCCTCGAGCATCTCCCCGGCAATGCGGTCGAGCCTTACCTCCGTGTAACGCATAGCCGCAGGCGGGTCTCCGTCAATAGAGCCGAAGTTTCCCTGCCCGTCGATCAGCGGATAACGCATGGAGAATTCCTGAGCCATTCTCACTATTGCATCGTAGATGGCGGCGTCTCCATGGGGATGATATTTTCCCATCACGTCTCCAACTATCCTGGCCGATTTTTTATAAGGTTTATTCCATTCGTTTCCTAGCTCGTACATGCCGTAGAGAATGCGCCGATGAACCGGCTTTAAACCGTCACGGGCATCGGGAAGGGCGCGTCCGATGATGACGCTCATCGAATAGCTGAGATAGGATTCCTTCATCTCCTCTTCGATGTTTACGGGCAATATCTGGGAAGCGGTAGTCATCTAAATATAGACCTCCTGATATCAGAATTCCCCTACATTGAGCCTACGGTAAATAGACAGAGTTCTTACTTTAACTGGAAAGTTTCGAATACTTTTCCCGACGAGAAAATCCTGTAATTTGTAGGGCGAATTGTCAATTTAGCGTATATATAGGATATACGAAATGAGACCCGGTGTCAAAGAAAAGGGGCTACTGTAGAGACGCAACATCTTGCGTCTCTACAATCAATTAAACCAGGTATACAGACGGAATAATCCACAATATCCGGGATGCCACACTGGCTACAATACAATGTAAGGAACGCAGACCTGCACTAAGCAACGTCGAAGTATATGCATTACCTAGAAACACAAAGTCCATAAAAGTAATTAAGAGAATCAATGCTGTCCAAATTATGACCGCTCAAATAATCCATGAAAGTCCAAATAACATTAGCTGTCAGAAAAAAGGATTGCTCCGGTCGTGGAATTTGTCCCTTCGTTTCCGCTACTCACCCTTCGTCTCCGCTCCAGGGTGAAGGGATGTTACCGTGAGCTTTATCCCCTTCTTTCCTTCATGGTGAGCGGAGTCGAACCATCATGGTGAGCCTTTCGGCGTAGTTTATGCTGAGCAAGGTCGAAGCACTCAGATAAACTCCGTCGAACCATGAGCTTTTCGATAAACTCTGACTAAGGACTCCCGACGAAGCAATCTCTTGTTTTAGACAAGTTTATTAAGAGACTAAATCTTTAGCTATGATCACAGTTTCTCTTCTCACAATATTATGTTTTGCCCCACTATCAAATTGGGCTATACTTTCCCTGTGAAAAATAAGGAAAAACCAATCCCTGTCCCTTATCGCGATATTTTGAATAAGATTCGATTAACCTTCCCCCAGCCGGTAAGCGACCGCGTTCACGACTCCTACCTGGTTCACACCGTAATGCGCGCCCTGGACGGTGTAGACGCCCTCAAAGGGGAACTGCCGATATTAGGAAAACGGGAACCCTTGGATTACTCCTCGGCTCGGATGACCCGCCTGCCCGAAGAGTCGTCCTCGTTAGAGGAGGTAATCTCGGTATTGGTCAAATACCTGGAGGGCATGACCATCTGGGGACACCCGCGTACTCAGCAGAACGTAGTCCCCCCGCCCTCCATTGCCTCTCTTATTGGCATGACCCTGGCCGAGCTTTATAACCCGAACCTGGGATGGGATGTGTACAGCCACCGGGTAGCGCTGGCCGAAGTGGAAGTCGTAGCGATGGTCTCTGCACTGGTCGGATACAACCCGGTTCAATCCTCAGGGGTATTCACATTCGGAGGCACCGGCACCACCCTTTACGGTGTGAAGGTGGGAATCGAGAAAGCAATACCCAAAGCCATGGAGAACGGGGTGCGAGAAGATGCGGTAGTTTTCGCGAGTGATTGCAGCCACTACTGCCGTTTCAACGTCGCCGGCTGGTTAGGCTTGGGCGAGAAGAACCTCATAACCATTCCTACCAATGCCCGGAATGAGATGGATATTCCCGCGCTCAGGAAAAGGGCAAGGGAGGCGTTGGCAGAGGGAAGGAAGGTAGCCGGTTTTATATGCACCATGGGAACTACCGATGCATTCGGGCTCGACGACCTGGAGGAAGTGGTCAAATTACGAAACGAATTGATGGAGGAATTTAGGTTGCCCTATTGCCCCCATGTTCATGCCGATGCGGTGATCGGCTGGGCCTGGTCGGTCTTTAATGATTATCCTTTCGAGGAAAACCCGATGGGCTTCCGCCCACGCACCGTTCGCGCCCTGGCTGGAGCCGGCAATAGAATCCGCGACCTCCACCTTGCCGACTCGGTCGGAGTCGACTTTCACAAGACCGGCTTCACACCGTACATTTCTAGCCTGGTGCTCTTCAAGGACCGAAAGGACCTGCAATTGCTCCGGCGAAACCAGGAAAAGATGCCTTACCTATACCAGTTCGGGGAGTACCGGCCCGGAATGTATACCGTAGAGACATCCAGGAGTGGCGCCGGGGTGCTTGCCGCCCTTGCCAACTTGAAGCTCTTCGGAAAGAAGGGCTTACAGGCCATAATCGGGCATATCGTAGAGATGGCCCAACTTCTTCGCGAACACCTGGAGGGACATGCTTATACCACGGTGCTTAACCGCGATAACTTCGGCACGGTGACCATATTCCGTGCCTATCCCGACGGCGTGGACACGTTTGAGATCAAAGAACAGGAACTTCACGACCCGGCATTCCGGGACACCCTTCTTCGCCACAACGAATACAACCGCCGCATTTCCGACTATGTGCATGATGAAGCGATGGGGGGAAGGGGAGTAGTGCTCTCGCTTACAGACTGCTACCGCTACACATCCTACGGCGAGCCGGTGGTAGGCCTCAAATCCTACATTCTCTCCCCCTTCGTAGATGAGGAAAACATCGAGGCGATCGTGGATAAGGTACTAGAGGCAAGGGAAAAGATAACTATCTAAACGGCGAAGTCTTTTCTGACTCGTCGCCTAGCCGACGGCATTTCTAGAGTAGCACCATATCAGTCCTCTCATAACTTTCGTTTTTCTTCTTTTGCTTGAGGACGGTATAGTGCTAAGTGTCCATCATTAGATGCATCTTAGCGTCTTAGATAGGTCTTGCTTTAAAAGGTGTGGCTACGCTCCAGGGATTTACGATCCCATCCTCCCAGAGTGGCCGCAGCCTCGTATGTACTCTGTAAAAACTCGAGCAAAGTGTCGTCGGGCGATTGGGCTTCTCTGACCGCATCATACGGCAGCAGAAACTCCCGAAAGTCGTCGCTGTAGTAAGCGCTCTCCGGTCTGACTACAGCTTTGGCAAAGCCATTAGGTTCCGGGTAAGCATATGAGTAGAAGACCGGGTGGGATATCGTACCGCCGCCTGCCCAGAATCCGCAACTGCTGACCTCATGTGAATAGGCCTCCCGGGTTACAGCGTCGGGAAGGTTGGGGATTCCTCCGGGATGCTCCGGCGCCAGCCGTCCGGAGAAGCGGGTTACCGCCAGGTCAGGGGCTCCCCAGAAGAAGTGGACGGGGCTGCATTTGCCGATGAATCGGCCCCTAAACTGTTTGAAGACCCGGTCTGACTGCATCAGTATCCGCCAAAATCGGTTGGCATACTCTGAGTCGTAAGAAGCATGCTGTTCATCCCGGTCAAATGGTATAGGGTCCGGTACCTCGTTTGGCTTTGTATCTATCTTTATGTGTAAACCCAGATTTCTAAGTTCTTCTATAATCTTCGAATAAAACGCCGCAACCGAGCGCGGGGCCAGCGGAAATGCGCCGGCTCTGCCATCGCTCGACTGTATTATCAGCTTGTGGCCGATGAAATCGAAATCTATCTGAAAGGTCTTCTCCTCATAGGGAATGGGAGAAGTAGTAAGGCCACGGGCGGTCACATAGAGGGTGACGTTCCAGGAATGGTTAAGCCAGGGGCTCTTGGCCAGACGAATCTTCCCCACTATCTGGAACCACATGTGCAGTGTGGCATATGTATCCCTCCACTCATCCAACGGGAGACTCGGCCATGACTCATTTTGTGAAATGGATTTTGAGGACAAGATAAACCTCCTCTCGGCAAAGCTATTTGCGATTCAGGATACAAGAACCTGGTTTCAGGTCAAGAAGAAGAGGAAATAGACCTCTTTCTCTGTCCTTGAAGATACCGGCGGAAAATATTTCTCAAGGAGAAGGGAACGCATAACCTTTTCCTTGTTCACAATCCAAATTCAGAAGTGGACTTCTCAAACCTGCCAGTGGAAGGGTGCGAAGTGACCGTTATTCCGACCGCTGGTGTCGTCCCAATCCAGACCAAATGCGTGAAAGTGACTCCGCGTTGCCCTGGCCAGAGCCAGGCGAGTATTAACCGGATGAAGCGTGTTGTCAATGTACATCGGCTCGTCGGGACTTGTCGGACTGCTCACTCCCTCTAACCCTTGGTCAAGTATGCCCGGAATGGATATAGATCGGCTCTTGCCGTTTCTCTGGTAGTGGATCGGGCGGGACTCCGTCCCCAGGAACTGACCGATCAGCGGGGCCAGGTTCGCCATAGGCCCACCCACCCGGCCGCTGGCGATGGCGGTCAGCGCTTCCTGTTGTTCCGGATTCGCTCGGTCGTCCAGAATGAGACCAACAGACCAATTCCCCTCGATCATCTTTCCCGAAGAACGGGCCGCAATAACAAAGCTCAGATCATCCAGGACCAAATTGCCATACCGCCCTTTATCGATATGAAAAGCCAGTACAGCCGTACATGAGCCTTTGGTAGGCTGCGCCTCCAGGTTCGTATAGATGCAGGGACAGAGAAAATCGCAACTGCAAGTCTCAAAATAATCGCCAGTTATTTGCCAGGATGTATCGGCCATAGTTTTTCTCCTTTAAACCTTGTTCCTAAACGTATTATGCACTAGCCGAAAATAAAGTACAACACTTAAAGAACTAATAAACAGCGAACCCTTGTTTGCTTAGCTACCATAACACCTATGCAAAAACCTGCTTTCAGGTCAAAAAAGGGACATAGATATCTTTAAATTTATTGCCCGGATTTTGCGGGGAGACTGAGATCATGCGTTTCTCTGGATGTTTTTTGATATTTGTGAATCTCTTTATTTTCTGCTAGAGTCCTAAAATACCAGTTATAGAAAGGGTTCACGCATAAGATGGGTTAAAGCTAAAATCTAGGAGGTGTGAAATGAGGACGCCTGGATTTACTGCGGAAATATCAGTTTACCGTAACACGGGACATTATGTAGCCTCATCCGTTACTGCCGGAATAGGTAAGGGCATCTCGATGGCTCTCATGCGGGCCCGTGGGTCTAACCCGCCCAACTGTTGCCAGATGGACTGCCATGGCTGGTGTCAGTATTGTTTCCCGGATGGCTCTTGTTCGCAATGGTTCTGCTGCTCCTGGACATGCAGAAAGAAGTGCCGGCCCGGCGTACTAGGAGGGCTGTCTGGTGGGTTTACCCTCTGAAGGCGAGAAGGCGGTCTAGAGTGCAGCTGATTATGATGGCTTAGCGCTCGTGAGGTGGCACATCTTTAATCCCTTTGGAAAATTCACGGTGGGCTTCTATATCCACCGGCTTATGTTTAACTTTTGTCGACGCCGGGTTTTTGCCCAGGTAATTATCATTTTTTAGGTTATTACTAGGCCTTATTGGCCTCGGACAAAAACCTCCACAATTTGGACACACATTTTCTAAGACTTCGTCAATGCAGTGTTTGCAAAAGGTACATTCATAGCTGCAAATCATTGCCTCAATCGAAGCAGGTGGTGAGTCTTTGTTGCAACGCTCGCAAGTAGGTCTCAGCTCTAGCATTCAAATGTCTCCTTATTCCACTGATACATCTAATAATTAGTCCATCACCCGTTCATCTGAATCCCAGTCGAAGGATAAACAGCAAACTTATTGAACTGCCCAAAAAGAAACTTCTTGCTTCTTCAAAGGCGATTTTACCCGTGAAAAGTATTCTACAATGAAAAGGGGGGTGAGTTCTTCTTTATGCCTGAATTCATAATCTAGAACCTGCCCCTAGAGTTTCTAAACGGTTTATCAAATCTATGCATTCATCAAAAAACCTATTTGGGATTACATTCATTATTATGTTATCCTTTGCCCGAGTTAGAGCAATTAAACCATAATGAAGAAGGGCCTATGAGTCGAGTATACAAGGCTCGAACTTCAGGGAGTTCGTAATGAATAAATTAATCTTTACTTCAGTATTTATTATTCTTAGTTTTGAAATTACTATTGCCCAAGAATCTATAAGGGATAGAAGTAAAAATCTCCCAGATGCCCTCTTCTCTCCTCAAATGGTGAGTAATTGGAAGGATGAGATTGGTTTAACCCCAGAGCAACTAAAGGATATAGAGGACTTATCGAATCAACTCGAGAAAGAAACTCAGGCAGTAGGCCAGCAGATAAAAGCAGAGTCAGATGCGCTTCTAAACCTTCTCGCCGCTTCCAAGGTCGATGAACCAACTGCAACGGAGTTAATCTCCCGAAGTCTTGACCTCGAGCGCCAACTAAGAATCAATGAAGTAATCTACTTGATCAGGATTAAGAATATACTCACTGAAAACCAGCAAAAACAATTGTCCGAGATCAGAAGCAGGCAAGAGGCAAGGACCTCGGTGCAATGAGCAAAATTTTACGGGCTATACAGTAAAAGAGGGTCTTAAATCTTTGCTGGAGGAGGCTCATATGAAAAAAGGGCCCATGCTTATATCAGCGTTATTGTTTGTATGGGTTGGCTGTAACGATGACGATAAGACAGGTTGCAAGGATATAAAAAAAATGACTCTCAACCCCGCTGTCATTGAGACTGTTTCATTCAGTAAACACGGTGAAGCTACATACTCCTGCTGGCCATTCACCTGCTTCCACACTCACGGTTTAGGGTGTTCAATAACCGTGGATCAGTCAAAGGAGGTTCAGGTCGGCTATGACTATTACTATGACAATGGAACACCACCTTGTAACTGCTGGTGGTATGTGGATTGCGTATTTCGAGGCGGTGTACGCTTCGATTTAGGAGCACTTCAGGGTAAGGGTATCGTCGGAGCAAAACTAAAATGGACCAACAGAGGCGCCTGTGCGGCGAATCTCTACGTACCCCATCAGAATTGGGGAGTATTTAACCTTCCCTCAGCCAATAAGGTAAGCAATCCCTGGCCACCGAACTCCTCAGGTGCCGGAGAGTTAGAGGTTGGAGAAACGGTGAGAGAATGGGTTAAGGGCAATCAACCCAACCAGGGTTGGCTTTTTGTAGGGCCTGACGAAAGCTTTGCAAACTATGCCTGGGACCATGGCGATTTTGAGATTGGCTCAGGACTCGAAGGAATCCATAAGTGCACTTCCGCTGTGAAGGGATTCAAGCTGGAAGTTCTATATACGGACTGATCGGGGCCGATATGGTGAAAAGCTTGTAGCCAGAGCTAGGACTCTACACCGGACTCTTGTTGATACAACCTCAACCTTCTTTGATACGAGATTTTCGCCAAAACATTCCGATTACTAAGCCCATCCCGAAAAGGAAGCCCCATAAAATCACATCAGCACCAGAAAGCGCTGCCGGCATCACCGACCCCTGCTGAGACGACGGACATACAACCCGGGCAAGTTCCGGCAGGGTAATTTGTTTCATTTGTGGGATTTCGTCTATACCGTAAACACAGATCTCCCCGGTCGGAAGGGCACAGAACCGTTCGGTCGGACATTGCTTGAGGATTTTTTGCTCAACACCTTCGCCACAAGCAGCACCAGCCCCTTTTAGCACGCTAAGCGTTACGTCCGGGTATTTGGAAATCTGTTCCGGCATGAAACACCTCCTTATATGAGGTTAGAAGCTTAACGTCCCATATGACCCGGGCAGCCGGTGCAGCCAATTGTTAGTCCGCATCCCGGTTAAAGGCCTTTACCTTTGCCTGTGTTTCTTCAGTGAACGATGCCAACTCGCTTTCGGACACGAGGCCGTGCCGATGCCACGCCGCCAGCTTGTAAATTGCTGTGCTTCTTTTGAATTCATCAAACATTAAGGCAATCAATTTGTCTTGTTTTCGGATGAAATCCCAAAGCTCAAGATACGCCTCGTGTTCGCGTCCGTCTTTTTTCTGTACGACCTGAGCCACAGCGTCAAGAATTCGCGCACATGCGTCGTTCAACGCACGTGGCTTCAGTGACCTCAGTTTCTTCCAGTCCCTTTCTGGAATGGTCCTCATGGCTCGCAAAGTATGTATTACCGGTGAGCGTTAACTACCAAATAGACTGCTAATCGCTGCTTAGTCTAATTAGTACTCAGAATACAAAAAACCTGATTTCGGGTCAAGGAGAGGAAATGGAAACCCGCCTACAGCGCCTCGTCAGCCGTCACTTTCTGTGCCCGATTCATTTACTGTATGCAAGCTGATGCTGATGCGTGTCTACGCCGTGTCGAAAGCGTGAGACCTTGCCTTCTGCGTTGAACCGCCAGACATGAATCTCGTCCTCCTCGACTACGCGCTTCCCGGTCGCCTTCACCGTAAACTCGACATCAATAAGGACGACAACGATACCGTCGGTCTCTAGAAACGCTTTCGGGGCAAATGTGTGAATCTCCATTTCGTCAAGGCTGGCAAAAAAGGCGGCCGCCCCGTCACGGCCTTCTCTTCGCCGCAACCAAGGCACGTTGGTGGATGTAGGCCCGTATTCCCATTCAACGGACTCGGAGAGTTTCGACAATATGGTGGGCAAATCGCCGCGGCTGAAAGCCTCGTACATTTCCTGGACAGTTCGCAAATTGCTCATTCGTCTCTCCTTTATGCTACTCGTTCCTCTGCCTTCGACAGCCAACTGCCAATTACATTGCAAGAACACGATATAACAACTAATATTGGGATGTTATACCGCAAATCGTTGCTTGTCTAATTAATACTCAGAATACAAAAAGCCTGGTTTCAGATCAAGAAAAGGAAATAGAAAACAGTCCAAAATGAAAGTCCTTGCCGCCCATCGGTGGGCTACCTGTGAAAAGCATTCTAATAAGGAATACGTTCCTTTTTCCAATGGCCACCCGTCTACTTCAGCTGCTTTGCAATTGGGATCAAATCATCGTTAGGTATCGTCGCGAGGCTCATCAAGTTAAAAAGGTCTGCACCCAAACCTTGGACGGTCATCTTTCCCGGAGCAACATCTGTAGGTCCGAAGGCCACTCCGCCACCGAAATTAATAAAACCTCGATGGTAGAGGTCGAGGCACTCATAGAGCACCTGATAGAGTTCTTTCGAAAATGAGCCATGTCCTCGGTAATCTCCTTCACGAAGTCCAAATGCTTGCTTCACGACTGCCAGCTTCAAGATGCAAAATTGCCGATACGTTAGCTGCTCAGCAGCCTTTATAATCTGATGTGCCATCTGAGCACTTATCTGGGCATCGAAGGCAACATTTGAAAGTAAATGTCCCATGTAGGGGATTTTCTTCTCTTCAGGTTCTCGCTGGCTCTTGAGCAAGACGCTTTCCGCCACCTCTTCGGCGTCAGATCGGCCCGGTGACTTCTCCTCAAAGAAATCGTCGGAGCGGACACTCTCTCCATTCTTGATGCGCTGATTGATTTCTGCAGCCGCAATGGCGAGAACTCCGCCAACGCGCACCTTCTCGCGCGGACCAAGAAGACGCTCTGATGCCTCCTGCCCTATGTGCTTCAGAGCCATCGCCGCTGCAGCACCTCCGGCACCGAGAACCGCAGCACCGATCGGGCCTCCCGCAAGAAAGCCTAACGCGCCACCGACGGCGCCACCCGCAATCTCGGCACCGCCGCTGATTAGCTTCCGAATACCGTCGCTCTTCTTTGTGTCGTCATCGTTATACTCTGGCATATTCAATGCTAACAGGACAAAAAGAGCACCTTATTACAATTAGCCAACAAGCATTCAATATAACATTCAAAAAGGGGTATTGTGCTACAAATCACTGCTTTATCTAATTGGCACTCAGAATACAAAAAACCTGATTTCAGGTCAAGAAGAGGAAATGGGAAACAGCTTTTAGCAAGCTCATCGCCTGTTCATAACAGCCATTCGACAAGCTCATGACAGTGCGTCGAGGGATGAACGCTCAGGATTGACCTGTCGAACTGTTCAAAAAAGAAACTTCCTGCCTCCCCAACGTCGAACCTTGCTGTGGAAAGCATTCTTCAACGAAAAAGAACGGCGTCCCATTTTCTTGCAACACAGTGTTAGACATCGTCTTCATTTGCTAAGTGTTCTCATGCTCTCAATGAAAATCGCAAGCGCAGCTTTAATTAACTCCTCGCGCTTTGGAATATAGTCTTTGAGGCTTGGCTTAATAGTTCTATCAAAAGCCTTGAGAACCTGAGAGGTAACGTCCTCTCCCGATTCCCTGAGCAGAGCCTCTAAGCGGATATGATATTGGTCAGCATAAAGCCGCTGCTTATTAAGGTCCCCGCTAAAGCGCATCTCATAGTGTAGGTCATTGAATGTCGCATCAAAGAAATCATTCTGCTTAATAATCTTTAGACGTTTGAGGTTTTGTTTCTTTAATGGTGCGCCATCAATGAAAAAAGCCTGGTCGCTTTGATAAGGTACCACAACATCATCCATCAGTCGTGCGAAGTTTAGATGGGTAAGGATGAGCGGTTTAGTTTGACCATCAGCCTCCGCGAATACCGCAAACAAATCTTCTTTTTGCTTACTCATATGTGCACGATGACTATTAATTAGATCACAATACTAACATAGGGGTAATATCAAAAAGTGTGTAAAAGTATTTGAAGGCGGCGAATCCTTTTATATCTTTTTAGCTGAGGAAACAAAAAAGAAAGGAGACGCCACCCATGGGAAAGAATACCGATAATAAGGCAGAGAAATCAAGAGTAACCTATGAGGTACTGGAAGAAGTAGTAAGGATGAAGGTACAGGAGTTTATCCAGGATATCCTTGAAGAGGAGATCACCGAATTCTTAGGGAGGAGGAAATCGGAGAGGATAAGAAAGAAGATAGATACTCGCGGTGGATACCGGAATGGGTACGGGAAGCCCCGGAGTCTAGCCCTGATGAATGGGACGATAAGGATCAGGAGGCCGCGGTTAAGAAATGGGGAGGGGTTTGAGAGCAAGGTATTGCCATTGTTCAAGCGAAGTACAAAGGAGCTAGGAGAGGCATTACCGAAGCTTTACCTGCATGGACTAGCGAAGGGAGACTTTGAGTTGGCGTTACGAGGGTTATTGGGTAGTGGGGCTCCGTTATCTCCGGCATCAATCCAGAGGCTTAAGGCCAAGTGGCAGATGGAGTATGAGGAGTGGAGGAGGAAGGATTTATCCGGGCTAGAAGTAGTGTATCAGTGGGCAGATGGGATATATGTGAAGGCTGGGCTGGAGAAGGACAAGGCGGCGTTATTGGTGGTAATTGGGGCACTTAAGAATGGTCAGAAGGTGCTGTTGGCCTGTGAGAGTGGATATAGGGAGAGCAAGGAATCATGGCTGGGGATACTTAGGGATTTGAGGAGACGGGGGTTAAAACTGGGGAGATTGACCATAGCAGATGGGCATCTGGGGATATGGTCAGCATTGGGGGAGATACATCCGGAGGGGGATGAGCAGAGGTGCTGGAACCATAAGATAACTAATGTTCTTGATGCCATGCCCAGGAGAGTGAGGGACGAGGCAGGAGAGTATATCAAAAGAATCCCCTATGCAGAGACCAGGGAGGAATGTGAGAGTTTAAGGGATGAATTTGTTAGCCGTTATAAGAGAGAATATCCCAGGGCCGTAGAGAAGCTTCTTACTGACTGGGATAGGATGGTAACGTTTTATTCCTATCCCAAGGAGCATTGGGTGCATATAAGGACTACCAATGTTGTGGAATCACCTTTTAGTTCAATACGGCTGAGGACCGATGCAGCCAAGAGGTTCAAGAGAGTAGAGAACGCCACGGCAATGATATGGAAGCTCCTTTGTGTAGCAGAGAAGAACTTTTATGCACTCAGGGGATACTGGTTGTTACCGGAAGTTTATGCCGGAAAGAGATTTGTTAATGGAGTAATGGTAGAAGATGTAAAAGTTAACCAAAAAAGGAAGGTCGCCTGAATGATTTTTACACACCTATTGAAAAAATCTCTGAAAAGATCAGATATTTATCCGGCAATTGATTACTTAATCAAAGAAGGGTATGTGGTAAGACCCGATATGAGCAATGACGGTTTTATTAGAGTAACTTATAAAGCATTAACAACATTATAAGATAGATAGTTTTCACAACTTTACCTTCTACTGGTGTTAAGAAATTTAGTAGGCGGCTCTGCAGATTAACCTTTCGCTGTATTGGCCTTACTAGGCCTTTTGGTCATCAATTAACAAGGATAAACTCGCTGAATTAGTGATGCGTCAGATGTCCTAATTTCAGACAGATATGCTTTCTCCAACAACTATGACTTTATATATTTCCTCGACATTTCTGCAACTTATATATGTTAAATTCAGTGGCACACTACTTGCCGACTAAGCAGAAAGAATTTAAAAAAGTTTTAGCATTGGGAGGCAAGCATCAACACTTGTAAGATGGGTTATCACCAATAATTGGTCATTTAACTGAGGAGGGGTAAATGGGAATACCCAACAAGGGTAATAAGAGTCTTCTTAGACTAACTTTCCAAGACATTGACCGCATTACAGAATACCTAGTTTTCACAACTTGCCTTCCTCTGGCGTTAAGGAGCTTAGTAGGCTGCCCCCTCAGAGTCAACTTTTCCTATCGGCCTTACTAAGCTCCTTTATTCTCATTTAAGAAAGTTACCGGGCAACGGAAGATTGAAGTAAGGTTGTTTCAAATCTGTGTATCCCTTTGGGAAGACAATTCGAAGATAATATGGGTTTAACTAAGAGATTAAACGGATTATGTACTCAACCTTAAAGCTGTCTTAAGTCCAGGGAAATGGGGGTGAATCATGAGAACAATCCTGGTAGTGGATGATGACTCAAACATAAGGCTTGTATATAAAGAATTTTTAAGAGATGAAGGGTATAAGGTCTTGGAAGCCGAATCGGAAACAGAAACCTTCTACATACTCAATTCTGAATCTATCGATCTTGTTATTCTAGATATAAGACTCAGATTAGAAAGTGGTCTTCATGTGCTTCAAAGGATAACAAAAGAGTTTCCACGTATCCCCGTAATATTATTTTCTGCATACGCATCTTTTCAGAACGATTATACCACGTGGCTTGCCAAAAGTTATATCGTAAAATCATGCGATCCCTCAGAACTATTAAAAGAGGTGAACATGGTTTTATATAAATACTGAAGCTTAGATAGAATGAATCGGTTGAAATAGTGATCGGACAATCCCGGAACGATTCGCTACGGTGTCGGATGTCTTAATTTCATACAAATATACTTCTTCCAGCAACGAAGCACCTTGTGCAATTCTTCGACATTTCTGTGAGTTACGTATGTTGAATTCACCGGCATACGACTTGCAGTGTGAGTAGAAAAAAAGAAAACGATTTTTAGCAAAAGGAGGTAAATATCATGGCACTCGTAAAATGGACGCCGCTAAAAGAGATCGAGGATTTAAGAAGAGATATCGGCGGAGCCCTTATTCCCACGTATGTGGAGAAAATTCCCTAAGTGGAGAAGACTTAGAGAATTAGAGGGAACTTTTCCGGCAGTTGATATGTACGACAAGAAGGATGAGATAGTGATAAAGGCTGAACTGCCCGGGGTTGAGAAGGAAAAAGTTAATATCACCATAACAGACAATACCCTTACTATTAAGGGTGAGGTAAAGAAAGAAGAAGAGGTAAAGGATGAAGACTACTATCGACGCGAGAGGGCATACGGAAGTTTTGCAAGAGATATAACCCTTCCTGTAACAGTGCAGTCTGATAAGGTTAATGCCACATTTCACGAGGGCATACTCGAAATTCATCTTCCCAAAGCAGAAGAGGCAAAGGAGAAAGAGATAGAAATAGTGGTTGAATAGAGGCAAGGCAGATAGAGACAAAGAAAATACTAATCTGACCCGTACAGCACTTTTTCTTACTTTGATTTAATTATGCTCTCTTAAGGTCCGATGTATTTTTTTGTGCTCCATCCTCCATCCTCACGCCGCCGGGAGGTTAGTTGCCCTGGCGGCTATATATTGGTACCAGCATTTTACGGTACTGATATAGGCTTATGGAGACAGGGTAAACCAATAACAAAGAGTGAGATTGAAAATGAAATGGACCCGGTTCTAATCCCCTCTTATCCAACCTTGAATATTCTCTATGACAACTACAGTACCGTTAGTAAAAAAGTCTCCCTAGATTACTTATCTCAAATCGAAATGCTTCATTTTGGGAACAAACTTGAGGTTGGTCAGACCCGGTCAGAAGTAATCTCTGAAATAGGGAAGGTTAAAGTAATTCATTATATTCCGTTAAAAAGTCGAACCTCTTCAGTACCTGTTTTTATAATAACCCCGCTCTTGTCAAAACCTTATATACTTGACTTACACCCGGGCTTAAGTTTTATCGAATATTTAGTCAAATATGGTCTCGACGTCTACTTAATAGACTTTGGGGCGCCAGACGAAAAAGATAGGTCCTTAGGATTTGAAGACTATATTTACGGTTACATATCACCTGCAGTAGAAAGTGTTTTAAAAGAATCTTCTTCTCACTCACTATCGCTTTTTGGCTACTGTCTGGGCGGTGTTTTTACTCTGCTATATGCGACTTTGGTTGATAATAATCCAACTAAGAACATTGTACTTGTTGCAAGCCCGGTTGATTTTTCAAAGTTGGGCCTCCACTATCATTTTTGGAGAAATGTGGACGCAGATCAATTAGTGAATTTATTTGGGAATATTCCTCCAGAGCTAATAATTGCCAGCTTTAATCTAATAGCTGGTATCAAGAACCCGCTCCGCTATTTAAAAAAGTCCATGGATCTGCTTAAAAATATTACAAAAAGAGAATATGTAAAAAAGGAACTGCTTATCAACAGATGGTTGATAGAATCGCAGCCCTTTCCGGCTAGGGCTTTTAAGCAGCTTATTAATGAGTTTTTCTGTAAAAATGCACTGATTAAAAGGAACCTCCTAATAGGAGGTAAACTAGCAGACCTATCCGAAATAGGATGTCCGATTTTGATTCTCTCCCACAAAGCGGACGTGGTCTCCCCGCCGGACTCGGCTAAGGTTCTTCTAGAATTTGTTTCAAGTCAAGATAAGGAATTCATCAAGATTTCAGGAGGAAATACAGGACATATAGATATTATCATAGGAGATGAGGGACCTAAACTTACCTGGCCCAGTATTGCCTCGTGGCTGAAGTCCAGGTCAAATCCGAATAAAAGATAACAATCCTTCAGCCTTATGTATGATTACCAATTCGCTAATCGCAGAGATATTTCTGTAATAATTTCTGACAACTGACATTTCTTTATATCTGGATTATAAGAAGATAGACGGCATTACGAATGGCATCTTTTTTGAAGGATGAAAAGGAGTCAAGCATTGAATTGAAGAAACTAGAACTTTAGATAGGGAAAAGCATGTTTGTAAAAGATTGTATGACACGAAACCCTATTACCGTAGCACCGGATGAAGATGTTAAGAACGTCCTCAACTTATTAAATATACACGCCTTTCGTCAAGTCCCCGTAGTTAGAAATGGAAAACTCGTAGGAATAGTTACGGATAGAGATTTACGGGTTGCTGTTATGAGAGAAGACCATCCCACTGTAGGAGATGTCATGAGTTCAGACCCTGTAACTGTTTCAGAAGACTCGACTATAGAAGAAGCAGCTCGAATAATTCGTAACCATAAGTTTAACGCGCTTCCTGTTCTTTCTAAAACAGGCGAATTGGTCGGAATCATTACCGTTACTGATATCCTTAATGGTTTGTTAAATCTCCTAGGATTTCACATTAACCCGGTTAGGGTGAGAGTCCAAATAGGTGAAGGCGTGAACCTATACAACGTACATAAAGTGCTTAAAGAGTGTTCCGACCGAGTGGTGTCTTTTAGCTCATCAGAAGAGGGCTACGATACATTCTACTTCTGGCTTATCGGCTGTGACTTTGATAAGTTAGATAGGAAATTGGAGGAAGGGAAATTAGACATCGATGTTACTTATTTTGAAGGCTCTAAGTTTATCTGAATTTTAAATGGGGGGAAATTTACATTTATATGGAATCATAAATCCTCTTGAAAAGCGTATATTAAAATTGACAGTTAACAATGAATAAGCCTGCAGCCGCAGTAGGCTATTAGTAACTAAACAAACAGTCCCTCATGTCATTGTGCAAAGTTTTTTCGATGGATTACACACTGAGCCTAGGAAACTTGCTCATGACAGACCCTTAGGCTTCGCTCAGGATAGACTCAGCGACTAAACAATCTGACGCCATGTGTCGTTCCGAGCCTTGTCCCGAACGAATGTCAGGGAACTTGTGAGGAATCTAAATAGATTGCTTTGCGGGATCTCAGGTGGTAGCGATTTAGTCAGTCCAGAGCCGAAGGGAGGGATTCAGTGAACACCAACGCTAGCGATGACAGCAAAAAGACTGTTGCAAACTAAAGGGAATTCTCCAGCTAAAGGAATTATCATCCCCTATGAAAAGATCTGGTCAAAAAACTGAAAACAAACTATTGGGAATTCCTGATCTCATCACGATTTTCATGTGTGGTGATGTAATGATCGGGAGGGGTATTGATCAAGTGTTACCGCACCCTAGCGATCCTGTAATTTATGAGTCATACATGAGAAGCGCCAGAGGATATGTAGAGCTTGCCGAGGAGGTGAATGGACCGATTCCCTACCCCGTCAGCTTTTCCTATATTTGGGGAGACGCTCTCGAGGAATTGAAGCGAGTAGAGCCGGACTTGAGAATGATCAATTTGGAAACAAGCATCACGACGAGCAATGATTTTTGGAAATATAAGGAAATTCACTATAGGATGAACCCAGAGAATATTGCTTGCATAACCGCGGCCAGGATAGATTATTGCTCTCTCGCTAATAACCATATTCTTGACTGGGGATACTCAGGTCTCCTAGAAACAGTGGAGACATTGAAAAAAGTGGATGTAAAAAGTGCGGGAGCAGGCCGGAACCTTGAAGAGGCAGAAACTCCTGCGGTAATGAAGGTTCAGGGAAAGGGAAGAGTGATTGTGTTCTCATTCGGATCGGTGACCAGCGGGATACCTTTAAGCTGGGGCGCATCGGAAGACAAGCCCGGTGTGAATCTGTTAAAAGACCTTTCGGATAAAACGGTCCGATATATTGAAGAAAAAGTCAACGAAGTAAAACGAAAAAGGGATATCGCAGTTGCCTCTATCCACTGGGGAAGCAATTGGGGTTATGAGATTCCTCGTGAGCAAAGGGAATTCGCACATAAACTTATTGATGAGGCAGATATCGATGTAATTCATGGACATTCTTCTCACCATGTAAAGGGAATAGAAGTTTATAAAGAAAAGCTTATACTCTATGGCTGTGGTGACTTTCTTAACGATTATGAGGGAATTAGTGGCTATGAGGATTTTAGAGACGACCTGGGCTTAATGTACTTTGTGAGTATTGATCCAGCGACCGGAAATCTGGTTTCTTTGCGCATGGTACCGACACAAATTAGACACCTTAAAGTGAATCGAGCATCAAGGGCTGATGCACTGTGGCTAAAAGATACATTGAATGGAGAAGGTAAAAAGTTCAGAACTAGGGTAGAACTGAAAGAGAATAATACCTTGGAACTGCGATGGGATTAATTTGTGGTAGTCTAGACTTCGGACTCATTATTAAATCTTCGACAATTATATATTGTGCTGAGTAGTTCCCTCGAGATACGAAGCGCATCTCCCGGGATAAACAAAGCGCGCTAGTTTGAGGACTCTCAAACCTCGCAGTTAAGGCTCACGGTCGGTTAGTACCCATCAGCTCAACTCATTACTG
>FWPU01005280.1_pt1 | contig 28360 bp, 29 predicted proteins | sample 2228361 | NCBI WGS metagenome assembly FWPU01 (sample SAMEA103939777, study PRJEB20133) | metagenome
AATTTTTAAAATATTGATTTTAATATTTTTTGTTTTTATCTATTTATATGTTTATTATTTTTTATATACAACTTCAATTTTAAAAAACGATATATCGATATATTCACGAATTTTTCAATGGCAAATTATTTTAAAATATTTATTCATACATCCTTACTTTATAATTACAGGGTTTGGGGAATATAATTGGGGTTATCTTTATAGTTTTTTAACATTCCCATTGAATGAACATCCCTTTCTGAGAATTACTAATTATACATTTTTCATACAGAATATGCATTCCCATAACGATATAATATCCTTTTTAAAAGGAGGAGGAGTCATTCTTCTTTGTTTATATATACTTTCAATTGTTTATGTTGTTATTAAGATCCCCGAAATGTATTCTTATAAACATAAATTTGTGGCAATGGTTTTTTTAATATTAATTTTGAACTGCATAATTCATGGGATTACGGAACCGTTTAGTTTTGGCGTTGAAACCGGCTATATTTACTGGCTCAGTTTAGTTTTATTTATAACTCTTGTTAATCAGGAAAAACATTTTAAAAACAATATGGGGAAAATTCAATTTGATTTTAATAAAATTTATAAATATATTTTGACCGTGGTTTCTGTGATACTCATCCTTCAAATCATCAATCTGGAAATCAAAAGGATTTTATTAAGAAATTTTATTCATTATGTAAACCAAATCGATTTTTTTAATATCCAAAAAGAGAAAATACAATTTCCAGTAAATCCTGAAATTGAATTATATTTAAAAGTTCTTACTATAACCAATCCCTCTGAAAGAGCAAACTTTAATAATTTAGGTAAATATTATTTGATTCAATATATTAAAACGGACAACGAACAATATTTAGAAAAATCTGAACAATCTTTTTGTCATTCTTTTCGCCTGAATCAAAAATTTGATAATTATTTTAGTTTTTTAATTCTTGAACGAATAACGAAAAAGCCATTAAATCAATTTTGTGAAGGTAAACTGGCAATAGAAAAATTTGATCCATATAATGTAATTAAACAGCATTTTAGCTTGTAAAAAACTACTATTTCTGTTAATCATATATAGCAAAAATAAAAAATCATAACCATTCCAGTTTTCCTATATTTTATTGTTAAAGAAAGATAAAAAAAATAGTTGATTAAAAAACTGAAAAATGATGCCCTGTTTTATGTTTCATAATTGGTGATTATAATTTCTCTGATTTTTCCGCGTTTATTCCCCTGGCAATTGATCATACGATTAGCATAAAGAGTTTGAATATTATATCCGTAATATAATTTTTCAAAGAAGTAATCTGCTGGGTTGAAATTTTTGGGATCTGAATTACTTAACATAAGAAAAATTCCTTTTTGATCTAACCTACGATATAGTTCTGCTAGATGAATTTGGTCCAGTTCAGTAAAACCGTAAGATGTGTAACTTACAAATCGGGAGGATAAACTTATGGGACGGTAGGGAGGATCAAAATAAACGAAAGAATTTTTTTTAATTTTATGGATAATTTCTTCGTAAGAAATACAATCTATTTCTGCTTTTTGTAGTAATCGGGAGACCTCGACTAAATTTTCTTCATCAAGTATATTGGGATTTTTATAATCTCCTGAAGGAGAGTTAAATTCGCCTCTTGAATTTAATCGGTAAAGTCCATTATAACAGGTTTTATTCAAAAATATGAGAAATGCAGCTCTTTCTATCCATTTCTCAGAATATTTCGTATAATTTATATTAATTTTTGATAGATTATAAAATTTCCTGGCCTGATAATAAAATTGCTTTCTTTTATCACAATTTAAGCTTTTATATTTTTTTTCCAGTGGTTTTAATGTTTTTATTAATTCATATACATTGTTTTGAACCACTAAATAGGTTAAAATTAAATCTTCATTTTTATCACTTAAATAGGCTTTTTTGATATCAAACTTTTGAACAATATCAAAAAATACAGAACCTCCTCCAAGGAAAGGTTCATAATAATAATCAATTTGATTTTGATGCAGTTTTGAGGGATAAAATTTAGAAAACTGCTCCAGTAATTGAGATTTTCCACCTGCCCATTTTAAAAAGGGTTTTGCCATTTTGCATTGGATAATCATATTATTTCTATTATAAATAAAAGATATGATATTTTTATCATCGATCAGAAAAAAAAATTCTCAATACTAATTTGAAATTTAATATAAATATTTAGGAATTATTTTTGAATCTTTTAAATGAGAAGGAAACAATACAATAAAACGCTTACCAGTTTTTTTGTATTCTCTTCTTAATCGTCGGGATGTATTAGAATAAAGTTCATATTCTTCTTTTCTACGAAACATTAGTTTTTCCCAGAACATATAATGAGAGTCAATAAATTCCTGACGAATATCTTTATATTTTTTTGTTAAAGGACATTTGATTTTACCTGTTTCTTCATCTTTATCTGTAAACGTATGTATAAAAGTCAATCCTACAAATACACCTCTTTTATCAATGTAAGGTTCCAGAGGAAATGTCCTGCAACTAATGCTTCTTTGTTCTCTAATACAGTGATGATATCCTTTACATTCGCAAAAAATTTGTTCTTTGTTTTCATCTCTTTTGATTTTTTCATCATCTTTGGTTCGAGGTATCCATTCCTTCCAGAGATCACCTTTTTTTTGTAAATATTCAAATTCAGTTCTGTATAATAAGGGGATGGCGTTATCCACTGAACAGCAATAAGGAATTCCTTTATTATAGGGTTTACATAAATCCCCACAATCATAATTTGTGATATTCTCGTTTAAGAGTGTGTAAAAATATTCAATCTCTTCGAAAGTTATGTGTTTATCTGTTTTTTTCATATCTTTAAAAAAGATTTCCTGTTAGTTAAAAAAAAATTTTCTGGTACAAATATGAGTACATTAGATCGATTTTTTATAGAAACTTATGGATGTCAAATGAATGTTTATGATTCTGGTATTGTAAAAAGTTTATTTATTAATAAAAAATTTGAGTATACTCAGAATATTGAAGAAGCGAATATAATTTTAATCAACACCTGTGCTATTCGAGAAAGAGCACAGGAAAAGATTTATGGAAAATTACAATCGTTAATCCCTAAAAAGAAAAAAAATCCCGAGTTAATCATTGGCATTATGGGATGTATGGCACAGAGTTTAGGTGATGATTTATTTGCAATGGGACTTCCCGTAGATCTGGTTATCGGTCCTGATCAATACAGAAAATTACCTGAAATTATACAAGCAATTCAACAAAATCGACAGGAAAAATTTTTGTCTGTAAGGTTATCTTCAACTGAATCTTATGATGATGTAGAACCTGAAGTTGTAGATGGATGTCTGGCTTTTGTGACAATAATGAGAGGATGTAATAATTTCTGTTCTTTTTGTGTTGTTCCCTATACAAGAGGTAGAGAAAGAAGTAGAAATCCAGAATCTATTGTAAAAGAAATTGAAAATCTTGTTAGCAAATATAAAATTAAAGAAGTAACTCTTTTAGGGCAGAATGTGAACTCTTATCGATTTGAAAATTATGATTTTACTGATTTAGTTCAGAAAATTCTTGATGAAACATCAGTACAAAGAATCAGATTTACTTCACCACATCCCCATGATTTTCCACAAAAATTAATCCGCTTAATGAAAAAAGAAAAACGTTTTTGTTCTCAAATTCATTTGCCATTACAGTCAGGTTCAACGCGTATTTTACAAAGGATGCATAGAGACTATACAGCTGAACAATATCTGGAATTAGTAAGAAGAATTCGTGAAGAAATACCCGACGTAGGACTTACAACGGATATTATAGTAGGTTTTTCAGGAGAAACAGAAGAAGATTTTATGGAAACACTGAAGGTTGTTGAAAATGTTCAATTTGATATGGCTTATATGTTTCACTACTCTGAGAGAGAACATACAATTGCGAAGAAAAAATATCCTGATGATGTTCCGATGGAAATTAAATTGGATAGATTAAATCGTTTGATTGTTCTTCAAAGTCAAATTAGTAAAGAGAAAAATAAAGAAGAAGTAAATAAAATTTATGAAGTCTTAATTGAAAGAAAAAGTAAAAAATCAAGTGATTACTGGATGGGTAGAACTGATACTGGTAAAACGGTTGTATTTCCTGATCCGGAGAATCAATATCAAATCGGTGATGATGCTCAAATAAAAATAATAACTTCGACTCAGGCTACCTTAATAGGAAAGGTTGTAAAAAAAGAGGTTTTGATGAAAAAATAGATAATTATTCACTTGAAAATCTAAAATCTTAATATTTTTTTGAATTAATGGATTTAAATCCTGAAGTTTTATATGGAGTTGAACAATGAAAAAAACCGGCGCAAAATTAATGCTTGATTTGTTATTATCCCATGAAGTAGAAACTGTATTTGGATATCCAGGGGGTGCTATACTCCCTTTTTATGATGAATTATATAATTCAAATATTAAACATATTCTGGTAAGACATGAACAGGGAGCTGTGCATATGGCTGAGGGATTTGCCATTGTTTCTCGAAAACCTGGTGTGGCTATAGTTACGAGTGGTCCAGGCGCTACCAATACGATTACGGGCTTAACAGATGCCAAAATGGACTCAATTCCCATTATGGTAATTTCTGGTCAGGTTCCCACCACATCCATTGGTTCAGATGCCTTTCAGGAAGCAGATACTTATGGTATTACGATTCCTGTAACCAAATATAATGCATTATTAAAAAATGCAGACGAAATTGCAGATATCTTTGAAGAAGCCTGGGTAATGTTAACTAAAGGAAGACCTGGTCCAGTGCTTCTGGACTTTCCCAAGGATGTACAAACTCAGGAAACAACTCATATACATGGTAAGCCTAAATTAGCTGAAAGATTTTTAAGTAAACCAGAAATCAAAGGAGATTTAGAAGCATTTGCTGAAGCTTTAAATAAAGCACGAAGACCTTTATTATATGTTGGTGGAGGTGCAGTCATTTCCGGAGCATCCCAGGAAATTAAAACGATTGCAGAAAAAGGGATGATACCTGTTACATGCACTTTAAAAGGATTGGGGGCTTTCCCCGGTACTCACATTTTGTCCCTCGGAATGCCAGGAATGCATGGAACCTATGCTGCTAATAAAGCTATTTTAGAATGTGATTATATTTTATCCCTCGGAGCTAGATTTGATGACAGAGTTGCAGGTAATCCAGAAGATTTTGCTCCTGAAGCTCGCAAGGCTCATATCGATATTGATTCTGCTGAATTTAATAAAAGGGTTTCTGTAGATTATCTTCTGCATGGTGATCTTAAAGAAGTATTGCAGGCTTTAATTCCTTTTATTGAAAAAAAAGATAGAAGTGATTGGGTAAAACACCTAGAAAGTTACAAAATTCAATATCCTCTGGAATATGAAGATAGCAATGAAGTAATTAAGCCACAAAAGTTTTTGCAAAAACTTTTTGAAATCACAAAAGGGAAAGCAATTATTTCAACAGATGTTGGTCAGCATCAGATGTGGGTAGCACAATATTATTTATTTGATGAACCTAATCGTTGGTTAACTTCTGGTGGATTAGGGGCTATGGGATTTGGATTTCCTGCTGCAATTGGAGCTGCTGTGGCAAAACCAGATGATTTAGTGATTTCAATTTCTGGTGATGGTTCCTTCCAGATGTGTATACAGGAATTAGCAACAGTAAGACAGTACAATATACCTGTAAAGATTGTTTTACTTAATAATAATTTTCTTGGTATGGTAAGGCAATGGCAGGAATTATTTTATCAGGAAAGATTTGCTGAATCTGAATATCAGTTTAATCCTGATTTTATCAAAATTATGGAAGCATATAATATTCCAGCGAAAAGAATTACGAAACCTGCTGAAATCCAGGAAGGAATAGAATTTTTGCTTTCTGAAAACGGTCCTTCATTTCTTGAAGTTGTCATTCCAGCCGAAGAAAAAGTATTTCCTATGATTCCTGCTGGTAAAAGTCAGAGAGATATTATTTTATTTTCTGATGTGTATAAAACAAAAAATAAAAAATAAAATATGCAACGGTATACAGAATTAGAGCCCTTGATATTTACACTGGATTTACAATCTTCACCTGCAAGGGTTTTTAGAGCTTTAACTTCTCAGGTAGAACTCAGAAAGTGGTGGGCTCCCAGAGTGATTATGGCTAAAAATATTGTTTCCCATTCAGAAGGAAAAGATATGAAAATGATTCCTATTGATTCTCGTGATAATGAATTTGTAAGATATAAATTCTATGGATTGCACTGGAAAAATCAATCTGAAACCATCATTGCTATGGAAATTGAAGAAAAAGGAGTTAGAAGAAGAGATTCAGGTTCCGGGATAAGATTACATATTTATCATGAAGGATGGATAAATCCAGCACTGAGAAATGAATATAAGGAAATCTGGAAAAAAGCAATAATATCTTTATCTATTTTAATAAACGAAGACAGAGTGGAGCATTGGTGGCAGAAAGAGAAAAGAAAAGGCGAATTTCGTTCTGCAACCTTAGCAAATATGAAAATATTTATTAGCAAAATGGAAGAAGAATCAAGAGCATCGCGGGAAAAGAAAAAAGCATCAAAGATTTTGTGGCAAATTTTTCAGGAGCTGGATCCCTTTGGTGAATGGTATTGCAAAGATAGTTATACGGAAATTGAATTTTATGCGAGGGGTCAGAAAATCTTTGGTGCTCTAAAATCAGGACACATTGTTATGAGCTGGCGGGAACTTGATCCTTTACTAGGAAGAAATCTTCAGGATTTCGCGGATCGATTTAGTATTGAACAAAACAATATAGAAATTCACGTTGGACAGAACTATGAAAAAATTCCAGTGCTGGATATTATTCCCGAACTTTTCATCAGATGGTGTATCGATGTAATTGAATATAAAAATAAATAAAACGAAAATGCTTCAGTTTGAATGTTATCCTACAAATGAAAATCAAATTTTTTTAAAAATAAAAACTGATCATACAGAGGAAGGTACTCTTTACAGATTATCCGCAGCTCTTTTTTTTCTGGGAATGGATATAATTAAAGGTGAAATTAAAACTATAATTGATGAAGTAAAAAAACAAACATATTCGGAAGATATATTTATCCTGAGAGCAATTAATCAAAACTTTTCATTTAATGAATTCACATACCAGTTAGGGATTTTAATGGATGCTCTTCTGGATAGAAATCAGGATCCTGAAGAACTACTATTGAATTTAAAAATTCACAGAGAAAAAATACCTACATTAAAGGAATTTATAGAAGCTGGATTTGAATATGTGATCGACGAAATTCCAGGTAAAAAACAAATTTATTTTTATTTTGAAACCTCAGATAGACCAGGTTTACTTTTAGCTATTTCAAAATTCTTTTTTGAACAAAAAATTAATGTCATAAATGCAGAGATAGAAACAGAAAGACAAATAGCCAAAGATATATTTTATTTACAATTTAAAGAACCATCTACAAAGAAGATCCTCAAAGACGAAATAGAAAATTTACTTAAAGTATAAGTTTAGAGTTCTATGGATAAATTCCTTTTTTTTGGGTTTTATGATTGACGATTTCAAAAAATATAACTCATTTTTATTTAAATGAACCGAATTTTATTTTTTTACATTTTTTTTAGTTTAATTCTGGGAATTCTTATTATCTTTCAATGGATAATATATAAGCGATGGAGTCAACGATTGAAAGAACATAAATATTTTACAGTCTTTTCTTTTGCTTATGTCATTATCTGTTTATTAACACATATATTTTTAATATTTGCTATGATATCAAGAAAAAAAATAGTCGTATTTTATGATGGGATTATAAGAGAAATATATTTTTTTATTTTATCCTGGCAATATTCTTTTTTCTTTTCTTTCTTTCTATGGATATTTCTTATTACTTTTTTTGGCACATTTTACTATGCTTTTCAGTACTGGAAAAAAGTAAAAAAACAGCATAAGAATTATCTTCAAAGAGAAACAGAAAAAAATACAAAACTTATTACACGAAAAACATTTTTAATGACTTCTGTAGGAACTATTATCGATACTACTCCTTTTTTTGGAGCTACTATCAATTATATTGGAATTAAAAAAAGTAATAATGATTTTCAAGTTTTTGAAAAAAACATTTCTATTAGAAATTTACATAAGAATTTTGCAGGTTTTAGAATTGTTCAAATATCAGATATTCATATAGGTTCATTAATACATGAAAACTATTTAAAACCCACCATCGAAATAATCAAAAACTTAAAGCCTGATATCATTGCTGTAACAGGAGATATTTTAGATAATTCAAATCAATATTTAAATGTTGTTGGGTGGTATTTTCGAAAATTAAATGAAATTGCTCCCGTATATTCGATATTAGGAAATCATGATCATATAGATAAAACAGAGTCTCTGGTAAATACATTGCGAAAGAGTGGCTCAATGGTTCTGATAAATGACTTTACAGAAATCAGGATTGAAAAAGAGAAATTAAATCTTATTGGATTGGATTATCCTATGGTCTCTTTTGATAAGAGAATTAAAATATCAGAAAACCATTTTAATGTGATATATCAACACTTGCAGGATAACGAAAATCCTTTACTAGTTCTTACGCATCATCCCGGTGATTTTCATTTTCTAAAGAAGAAAAAAGTAGATTTAGTGTTAGCAGGGCATACTCACGGTGGTCAAATTCTTTTTAGTAAAAATAGAGAATCCAAATTAGCTCTGGGTTCACATTTTGCAAAATATTATATTGATTTATACGAAGAAAATGGTTCCTGTTTATATGTAAATCGCGGACTTGGTCATTGGTTTCCTTTGAGGGTCAATTGTCCACCTGAAATTACTTTGATTATATTATATGAATCTGCCTGATAATTTTAATAAGCAAACCCCCATCCCAGACTTAAATAAAAAAATTCTTTTTGAAAATTCAGTTTTTGTTTTTTGACTTCATTAATTTTGTAATATAGTAAATCTGGATCATTTAAAAATTGAATTTGATTAAAATTATAATCAGGAGCTAAAAATCTCAATAAATAAAAATCATTAAAAGAAGTTTGATTTTTTGTATTTTTAAATATCTGGTATGAAACTTCAATAAAAAAAATGATACCAAATCGAAAAGAATTCCACCATTTTTGGGGAAAAATATTAAAAAGTCCTGAATCAAACGAAATTCCAGATAAACTTCCATAATTCTTTTCATAAAGGAAAAAAGAATCAGTTGTTTGAATTATGAACCATTCACTAAAATTTTGAATATATCGCTCACTTATAGATTGTTTAAATTGACTGGAATTTTTTAAGGAAGTTCCTATAAAAAAGCCAAAATTGAAAGGAAAATAGCGAATTTTAAAGCTACTCATATAAGGAGAATAACTATTTTCTAAAAAATTTTGTTTTAAACTCTTATTGGCAAAATCGTAACCAAAAAAAATTTCCTTTCGAGGATTCGCTAAACTAAAAAAATTCAAAGACATACCAAGATGTAAATAGCTTCTAACTCGAAACATCACCTCATAACCATCAATTGTTTGTACCTCAGATGAACTCCCTCTCCAGTATGATAAAAATAAAAAATATTTATCTCTATAAGGTTGATAATTATATCTTTGATCATCTTCTGCAAAAATTGATAAATAAAATAGAAAAAATAAAAACGTGGTTTTAAAAAAGATATTCATAAAATAACTCCATTTAGAGATTACTTCACTGTACTGGACTATCAGTTTTTTGTAATCCTGTCAATAAGATTTGAAATTTTTCCGAAATCTTGTTAATAATAAGATGTAAGAATAAAAAAAATTTATTAGAGAGAAATTACGAATCTCCGTTTATGCAAAATTTATAAATATGTTACACTATATGATTTTTCACAAATTCTAGATATCGGTATAGATAATAAAAATCAGAATGAGTAATTCCAGATAAAAAGAACCATCGAATTGAATATTAAAATTTCTAAGCAAAGAGGATGATAAGCTTTACCCGAACCCCATAATCGAAGAATCTCTTTTTTAATCAAGATCAAAAAACTTGATATCCAATTACAAGCTTTCCTGTATAAGGAATTTTAGCTCTTTTATAATCTTGATTAATTAATCTCTGATTCCATAAAAAATCTATGACTTGATAATTATAGAATTCATTAAAATAAATATATTCAATAGGATTCGGGAAAAAAATCACTCGGTGGGGCCTGGAAGAACTTTCTAGAAAACTTAAACCCAATGACAATTTGATAAAATATTTTTCCCAAAAAGAAAAGTTATATCCAATAGCAATTCCTGTACGATAATAGACAGGGAAATAGAGATCATAGTTGAATTCTTTATAGATTTGATCTAGTTCAGGAAATAATCCCCCTAGAGTGGGTGGATAAAATACAGCATTTTGATATGGTATTGGTCTCTCACGAATCTTCCATATTGCCTGGGTATGTCTCTCCAACCTGACTTCTTAAAACTTTTATAAATGATTTCATTTTTGATTCTCCTTTAATATTATAAAATGCTAAAATTATAATTCACCACCAGGAGGAGTGGGTAGATACCTTGAAGGATCACAGATTTCCCATATTCCACCTTCACATATTTGTTTCCAACTCAGTATGCAGTACTTGTTTATTCTGTATAAATAGCGAACGTTACAATATTGTATACCATTAATTGATTGAAGAAAACCACAATGACCAGTTTTATGTAATCGTATTCTGTGATCTACAAATAAGCAAATAAACCAATCTCCTCCTCCACTATTACAGTTCCATCTACTAAGGTATAAACTCTTTATCTCCTTCTCCTCATTTGCTACATCCATTCTTTCGCTTTCAGACGAATCACCTCTGAAAAATCCTTTGTCTCTTTAGTTTCAATATCTTCAATCTTGCATTCTTTGAGTTCTATCGTTAATTCCTTTTCCTTAGAATTTAAATTTCCTTTACAATTGTTTTTTTTGAAATTATAGAAGATCGAAAAAGTTTTGTCAACACAAAAAAACTAATCTGTAAAGATTTTTTTCAAAAATACACCCTATATGTATAAAGAAAACCGGGATTGTTCCTAAATGTCTGATGCCTATTTCCTTATAAGATGAAATGATTATAAGACTTGACATTTCATTTATTTTCTATAAGTTTTCATTTATGGAGTATGCTGTTAAGATTTTTAATGCATTTAAGGATGATCCTGCGAAAGCAGAAGTTCTTTTTGAATTTGCGGAGTATGTGGAGAGGCAATATTCAAGGATAACGAATATGTCTACGAAGGAGGATGTGGAGTTAGCGAAGAATGAGATACAGCTTGAGATAAAGAGACTGGAGGCGGAGACGAAAATAAGACTAAAGGAGCTGGAAGGTAAGATAGAGACTACAAAAAGTGAACTGGAAGTAAAGCTAAAGGAGTTAGAAGGTAAGATAGAGACAGCAATAAAGGAGCTGGAAGGTAAGATAGAGACTACAAAAAAAGAGCTGGAAGTAAAACTTAAAGAACTTGATGGTAAGATAGAAGCTACAAAAAAAGAGTTAGAAGGCAAAATAGAAACTACAAAAAAGGAATTAGAAGGCAAAATAGAAACTACGAAAAAAGAGTTAGAAGGCAAAATAGAAACTACTAAAAGAGAGCTTGAATTAAAAATTGAACAGGTGAGAAGTTCATTGCTTAAATGGTCTCTGGTGTTTTGGGGAACGCAAATGGCTACTCTTGTGGGAATATTGCTTGCAGTTTTGAATATAAAGTCTTGATATTTGAATTCTTGCCAGTCATTCTAAGTTTAAATTTCATTACTTTTCAAGACTATTTTAATTTTTCTCACAAAGATTTCGTTTTATCGTTTATTAAAGATGGTAATTGTGAATTTCAATTTTATAAAATTTTAGCAAGCATAGAAAATATTTTATTTAAATAATTTATATACAGAGAATAACTATTCTTTGTTATTAAATACTTTTTCCTAAATTCTTCAGAATCTCATCAATGAATGAAATTTAGGTATTTTGCAGATTTATTTTTAAATCATCAGTAGCATAGTTATTCTCAAAGTTAAAAATCTTACCACGGACCCTTAAACAATCAATAAAATTTCCAAACAAAAATGAATATAATTCATTTATATACTAAATCGTATATTTTAATACTATCATAGTTATTCTAAACAATTTTAACAAATGTATTTTTTATTTTTCATCAAAGGAATAACTATTTCGGATTATCACGTCGAGACTTAACAAAACTTTATTTATCTCAGTCAAATCAGATGATTTCTAAACTAAATTCAATAACATTTTTAAAATTATATTCTTTGTAGAAATTTTGAGCTTTTTATTATCGAATAGATACTTTATTCTCACTTTCTACCATATTATGTTATTATTGAATTATTTCCCAATTAATTCTATAATCACAGGGTAATGATCTGATGCAATTTTGGTAAGTTTATTTTTCAAAACATAATGATTTTTTACAATCCATCTCTGATTTATGAAAGCTTTATCTAAACGAACTAGTGGTTTGGGGGTATAAGATGGGAAGGTATTAAATTCGTTTTTTTTTATTTTATAATGGGTTCGGTATAGTATGGCTGTATCAAAAAATTCATTTTTATTCAAGATAAAATCTAATTTTGAACCACTGTCATTTGTATCTCCTGCAATAATAATGGGTTCTTTTTTTACAGAATCTAAATAAGAGTTTGATAATAATTTTTGAATTTGCCAAATTCTTTCAAAATTTACAAGTCCAAGATGTATATTCAGGATATAAGTATCTATTTTTTGAGAGAGTCTTATTTTTTTTCCATAAAAAAGCTGGGGTGGAATTTGAATTTTAGTTATTAAACATCCCCTTCTTTTTTTTATGCCCCACGTGAGATTCATATTTTCTGAAAAAAGGATGGGATATTTACTGAGTGTTGCGTTACCATAAGCCCCCTTTTTTAGATATACATTCAAACCTAATTCATAGTAATAACCAAGTTCTTCTGCAATTTTTTCTGCAGAATGTTCATTATGAGATCGAGGTACAAGGAAATCCACCTCCTGTAAACAGATAATATCAGCGTTTGATTCTTTTAAAATTTCAATGATTCTTTTTAAAAAATACTTGCGGTCATTTCCTATTGCTTTATGTATATTATATGTTAGGAGTCGAATCATGATAGTATACCGTTATGGACCTTTTGAACCAGAAGAAAATAAATGGAACACAGATGAAATCATGTCTTTACTCTCTGAACTCATAATGCGTTATGATATAAATTTAGAAGATGCTTTAAGAGAAATTATTCAAAAAGGAATTCCTGTAAATCTTTTTTTAAAAACAGGGGGTATTGAGGATTTAGTTAAAGATTTTATTAATAAACTTAAAAATCAAATCAATGCTATCAAGGAAAATTATGATATTCGCTCGGGAATTCATCAAACTGAAATGGATTTGAAGAATCACTCAGAAAATTTTGAAAAAAAGTTAAACAAAAATAAAGATTTTTACAAAAAATTTAAAGATGGTATTAAAAAAAAATCCTTTGACCTTTTGAATCAACTAAAATGGGAAATTTTTAAACATTCTTTTTTATCCCAGAAAATAAGTCATCGAGAAATGAATCAGATTCTTAAAGACATAGAGGATTTAAATTTTCTTTTAGAAGGATTAAAAAAATACAATTTTAGAGGAAATATTAATCTCAATCGCGAAGAATCCATACAATTATTAAAAAATTTACAGGAACTGGAAAAGTTAATAGAAAATTTACAAAATGCTTTAGAAAGTGGTGATATTTTTCGTCTGGATGATAAAACTTTAAAAAAATTTCTCGGTGAAGAATCTTATAACGAATTTATTGAACGGAGAGAAATGATTCTCGGACAACTCAAAAATCTTCTGGAAAAACAGGGTAAAATTATTCAAAATGAAAAAGGAGAGATTCAACTTTCTCCAGAATCAATTCGGCGGATTGGAAAAAAATCATTAGAAGAAATCTTCAAACATTTAAAAGCAGATGATGGAGGAAGCCTCTATGCAAAAGAGGATGGAGAAAGTGAACAAGTAACACCCAATACAAAACCTTATGAATATGGAGATAGTATCTCCAATATTGATTTTCCGAATAGCATCCTCAACGCTTTTATCAGAAAAGGAATTCCTAAACCTGATCTTTCAGATTTAGAAGTTTTTAAAAGTAGAGGAATGTCCAGAAGTTCCATTGTAATTTTGCTGGATATGTCGGGTTCAATGTACCGGGTGGATAGATTTTATTATGCAAAAAAAATGATTTTAGCTCTCGAATCATTTATTCGTCAATTTTACAAAGAAGATAGTTTATATATAGTTGGTTTTGGAACTGTGTCCAGAATTTTTTCAATTTCTCAAATTCCCTCTTTACAACCTTATCCAGTAACTTTATTTGATCCCTATATCAGACTTCGTATTGATATGTTAAAACGCAAATCAGATGATTATCAAAGAATACCCGAATATTTCACAAATTTACAATCGGGGCTGGCATTATCCAGAAAATTATTAAGTAATAGACAGACACGAAATAAACAAATTATTCTTGTAACAGATGGTGTTCCTACCGCTCATTTCGAAAAACATATTTTACATATTAATTATCCGCCTTCACCAGCTGATTTTGATTTTGCACTTAAGGAAGCAATTCAATGTAAAGAACAGGAAATTACGATTAATACTTTTCTTCTTACCAGTGAATGGAATCATAGTTATTTCGAAAATCGTTCTTTTATTTATGATTTTGCAAAAATTACTCAGGGAAGAATTTTTTATCCCCATCCCAACGATTTAACAAAATTTGTACTAGCTGATTTTATAGAAGAGAAAAAGAAATTAATTTCTTAGTTTATGATTATCCTTGAAAATCAAGCTCTAAAAATAGAAATTCTTGAAGAATGTGGATTTACTGTTTCAAAAATTATTTTTGATAATCATAATATTTTATATTTTCCTTTTAGTGAAGGGGACTATAAAAATAATTATGAATTAGCCGGGATCCCTTTTTTGTATCCGTGGGCAAATCGATTATCTAGCATTGAATTCGAATTATATAAAAAAAAGATAAATTTATCAAAAGCACAGATAATGAAAGATAAGAATGGACTTCTCCTTCATGGAATATTGCTAAAAACAGATTTATGGAGAATTAAAGAATTAAAAAAGAATTATGTTATAGCGGAGTTGAATTTTAAAAATGATTTATATGAAATATTTCCCTTTCATCATAAAATCGAATATAAAATTCAAGTACAAAATTATGAAGTTGATTTTTTGTTAACAATCTTTCCAGAAGAAGATTTACCCATTTCTTTTGGATTTCATCCTTATTTTAGCTTACAGGGATATGATTATAAACAAATTTCAATTTATACACCTGTAAGAAGTTGGATTCAAACTGATGAATTTTTAATTCCTGTGAAGAAACTGCCAGTTGAAGAATATTATAAAAAATTTAATACTAAACAAAGTCTGGACCATTATTACGATGATACTTTTACAGATTTTTTTTATAGAGATGATTTTGCAATTTTTGAATTAAAATATCCCGATAAAATCTTACAAATTTATTTTGATGTAAACTATAAAGTAGTACAGATTTATTATCCTTTTGAAAATAACAAAATTCCTGATTTTATTTGTATTGAACCAATGACAAACTGGCCAAATTCTTTTATTTCTCATCAATTTGAAATCATAAAACAAAAAAAAGAATTTTATTTTAAAATTGCTATTTTAAATTTGCTATGAAATTTATGATACAGATAGTTTTTAGTCCAATAAAAAAATATATTTTTGATCCCATTTTAAGTGCTGGAGAAGTTCTTTTATTATTAGTCAAAACCTTTATAAGTTTACCAAATCTGATTTACAGAATACAACCCACCTTAAATCAAATGTATATAGCGGGATTTAAATCTTTATTTGTGGTAAGTATTGTAGCCATTTTTACAGGTATGATTTTAAGTTTACAAAGTGGATTAGCTTTAAAAGATTTTGGGCAGGAAGAATTAATAGGTCAATTGATTATTGTTTCTTTAACAAGGGAAATGTCTCCCTTTATGACTGCACTCATATTGGCAGCATCAGTAGGTTCTTCTATGGCAGCAGAAATCGGAACTATGAAAGTATCCGAAGAGATTGATGCTTTGGAAGTAATGTCTATTGATCCTGTTAAATTTCTGGTTTTACCACGCGTTGTAGGTTTTACTATTATGATACCTGTATTAACGAATTATGCTTCGTTGCTTGGAACAATGGGAGGTAGTATAGTGGCAAATACTCAGTTAGGAGTGGAGTATCAAACTTTTTATAATTTAGTATTCGAAGCATTAAAAAGCAGAACAGGACTTAAAGATATATGGGTTGGTAATTTTAAATCATTTATTTTTGGGTTAACTATTTCTTCTATTGCTTGTTATCAGGGATTAAATGCAGAAGGAGGAGCTATGGGAGTTGGTAGAGCAGTTCGTTCTTCAGTTGTAATTTCGTATTTATTTATTATTATGTTTGGTTATTTTATTAGTGCAATTTTTTATCGTTAATTATGAAAAAATTAATGATTGTTTTTATATTAGTTTTAAGTGCGGTGTTCTGGCTGGGATTAATTTTTATAGCTGGGATTACTATATTTATGCCTGCTCAAAGAGATATCAATTTGAACTATTATTTACCTATAGTTTTACCTGATGCCAGTGGAATAAAACATGGCACTCGTGTTTATGTTTTAGGGGTAGATGTAGGATATGTGCGATACATTGGTTATGTAACCATAGATCAAAAGGGAAACTTACTTAATATTCATCAGTGTATAGAATGCGATAATTCAAGAAGTTATCAGCTAATTATAGCAGTTCTAAATATTCGAAGAAAAATTGAATTTTATGAAAATTACAAAATTTTTGCAAAAATGTATAATGTTATTGGAGAGAAAGTTATTGAAATTGATCCGGGAAGTAAAATTGAATCAATAAATCAAAGAAAAAAAGAATTGAAAACATTGGATGTTCGGTATTTAACAATAAATGAATTTTATCAATTTTTTCAAACACAATATGTCAATATAAATATACATCAATTACCAGAAATTAAAAATTATGATGATCCTCTAACAATTGTATGGTCCGTAATTAATGAAAATCGTGAAAATTTAAAAAAAATATTTATTAATACAAGAGAAGCAACAGAAAAGATCAATAATGGTCATGGAACAATAAGTTTACTCTTGAACGAGAATGCTATTCATGAAAATGCAGATGGAGTTTTGTTTGAAGTAATTCTTTTGATTCAATTTTTTGGTGAATTAGCTGAAAGTTTGAGAGAACATAATATTGTTTCAAAGACAATAAGTGGTGCAGGCAATTTTTTAGGTGGTAATAATAAAAATAAATAATATGAGAGAAAGTGTAATTGAAATTGTTAATTTACATAAATCTTTTGGGCAACGCCAGATTCTTCGAGGAATTAATCTGGAAGTTCGTAGAGGAGAAGTAATGGTAATTTTGGGTGGTTCAGGAACAGGTAAATCTGTTACAATCCGCCACATTATTGGACTCTTAGAACCAGACAGAGGAGATGTAAAAGTATTTGGACAGTCTGTGCCAGAAAGTAACTCAAAACAATTAGAAAAAATAAGATCAAGAATGGGAGTATTATTTCAGAGTGGGGCACTCATTAACTGGTTAACAGTTTACGAAAATATTGCATTGCCTTTAATGGAACTTCGGCTTAAATCCAGAAAAGAAATTCACGAAATAGTAATGGAAAAACTAGCTTGGTTAGGACTACTACCCGCCAGAGATTTATATCCAGATAGGATTTCAGGAGGAATGAAGAAAAGAGCTGGTATTGCTCGGGCATTAACCACAGATCCTGAAATTCTATTATATGATGAACCTACTTCCGGATTGGATCCAGTAATGAGTCAGGTAATCAATGAATTAATTCGAAAATTGCAAAGAGAACTGGGAGTAACACAGGTGGTTGTAACACATGATATGAATTCCGCTTATTACATAGCAGATCGTATTATTTTTTTATACAAAGGACAGGTGCGATTTATAGGAACTCCTGAAGAAATTCAAAATTCAGAAGATCCATTGATTCAGCAATTTATTAGAGGAGAAACAAAAGGACCACTCGAATACGATGCGAAACTCTAATTTTTTCCTGGAAGTATTTTGATTAGTTTGGTATCATAAAGCAGAAGATACAAATCAATGTTTTCACTTTGTTTTAAATTCGTTGGGAAATTTTCGGGTAACTCAATTTTGATGTAGGGATTTTTTTTATCTATAATAACCTTCCCGAAGTAAGGAATGAATTCAAACATTTGATTCTCATTATATTGAATTTTAATTCGAGATAACTTTATAATATTTGATTGTTCCTGATAATCTCTAAATTGTGAATCCTGAATTGTATATGGTTTTGAACTTTGGAAATATAAATAAAGATTCTTTCCTTCCAGATCAAGTTCATAATGGATTTTTAAATCTTTATTGTAATAAATTTGTCGGGAAATTCCCGTATAATCTAAAATAATAAAAATCATACCAAGAAAAAGAAGATTCAAAAAAATAATAACAGTTGACTTATTCCAGGAGACTTTTTTTAATTCTTTTTTTCTTTCCTCGATTTCTTTTTGAACTTCTTCAGGTGTTTTATAATAATATTTCATTAATTTGATTATTTTTATGGGTGATTAAAATCAAGAATTTTTTAAGAGATTTCTTATATAAAGAATTTGATCACTTGCTTTAGAATGAAAACTGGTTGTATGATATTGTAAACTTAATGATTTTTGAATCAGGTCTTTTAACTCGATGAATGAAATTTTACAAAAAGAAGCACAAAAAATTCCCGTTAATACATCTCCACTTCCTGCAATTGCAAGGTTTGAATTTTGTTTCTGCCAAATGTAAATTTTTCTATTTTCTTTTTCAATAGAAGGAATAAATAGAGATATTGAACCCTTAATTAAAACAGAGGCTCTTGTAGTTGTAGCAAAATGATAAAGTTTATCGATATTCGAAGACAGGTATGGATAAATTCCTCCCATCTGCTGCCATTCTCCTACGTGAGGAGTAATCAATGTAAAAGGCTTTAATTCTTCCGGATATTGTTTATCTAATATTAATGTAGTTGCGTATGCATCCAGAATTATAAATTTTTTTTTAAAATTTTTTAAATAATTAAATAATCTTATAAAATAATTTTTATATTTTTCAATATCACTTCTTGAAAGTCCAGGACCTATACCAATTGTATGAGGGATCTTATAATTTTCAAATTCAGAAAAAAAAGAATCAAAATTATGTAAAATAATACCTGGATCAAAATGTAATAAAGAGTTTTTTGAAGATACATCAGGATAAATTAAATGAAGAATTCCTCCACCTGAAGCGAAGAAAGCTTGTGATGATAGTATTGCAGCACCTTCCATTTCTTTTGAGCCAGCGAATATCCATGAATAACCAGCCGTATATTTATGATCATTTAGTTTTTTTTTAAAAAAGGAAAAATCTAAATCTTCTTCCAGGATCTGCACCTGTAAATGATTTTCTATCACTTCTTTTTCTACTTCAGGATCAAAACCACAGGGAAGATTAAAAATTTTTGATTTTGCATTCAATAGAGGATGTAAAGCAGTTGCTAATTTGGGATAACCAAAATTAAATATATAGTCGGGAATAGAAAGATCAAAGAACTTTTCGAATAAGGAAATTTCAAAATTTTCATAAATTTCAGAAAGACCCGCTGGTAAATCTATTGAGATTAGAATTGAATTTGAGTTTTTTAATACTTTAACTTTTTGTAATACCTCTGAGAAAATCCCTGCTGGTTTATCTTTTTGACCCGAACCCAGAAGTGCTTCGATGATAATTTTTCGTTGATTGTTTGAAAAATCTTCATTTATAAAGTCTTCTAATTTTTGAATTTGAATTTGATTCTTTAAAAGCTGATGATAATAAAACAAAGAAGATTCTGACTTTGGAGTATTCTGTAAAAAAATTTTAATATTTAAATCATAATTAAATCCTTTCAAAAGATAAGCAATAGCTAATCCGTCACCTCCGTTATTACCTCTACCACAAACAAAAATATATTCATAATCATGATCAACTAAATCTAAATGTATTAACGAAATTACAACTGATTGAGCTGCAAGTCCCATCAAAATTGTTTCTGGAACACCCTTTAAAATTGTTTTCTCATCAATTTCTTTTGCTTGATGAAAGCTAATACAATTTTTTATTTCCATTCTATAATGATATATTCACCATTTTCAATTTTAGATGAAAAGAATCGTTCATTATTAAACCAGTAGTCTTTCCAGTTAAGGTTTTGAAAATCAAAATTCACCTTGAATTTACGTAAATAATTATAATTTTTATCATATACATCGAATATAAAATCATTATTATCATTTTTTACAAAATATAGGTTTCCATCCCTAGATACATGAATGATTTCATATTCTGGATCTTCTATTTCTATGAATAATTCATAATTCCTTGAGTTCAATTTATATATATTTTTTTTTTGAATTCTATAATTACTCTTATCACGAATATTAAAATCTACATAGAAATGAAATTCATTTTGATTATTCATGTAAGGAAAGATGTTTTCAAGAGTGAAAACCTCCTTTTCTCCCAAATTTGGGATTTCTATATTCAAAACACTTTCAAAAATTTTTTCTAATTTTGAATTGTATAAATATAAAAAATATTTATTATCTGAAAAATCTATAATATTTATAAATTCATTAAAACAATATAAATCATAAATTGATTCAAATACCCTGCGGGAATCTAATTCCATAATTGCTAAATTTTTTTTTAGATCTTTTTTATCTATATAAAAAATAGATGAAGGTTGAGGTTTTCTTTCTTCTGGATAAAATACGAGAGAGCCGGAGTTCTCATTTTTTTCTGAATTATAGTTCTGATAAATCTGAAATATAATGTAATTATTTGTAATACAGCCTCTACCAATTCTTCCTTCAGGAATCGTTAAAATATCAATATTTTTAAAAATCTGTAGATTTACCTCTTTATCTAATGGTGAAAAGATACTTATTAAATCATTACTCTTATAATAAACATAAAAATTGTTTTCTGGAATAGGTAACAATATTTCATCATTATGAATAAAGGGATTCTGGGGGAAAGAATAAATGATTTTTTCTTTCTGATTAATAGGTAAAAAGAAATTATTTTTTTCAATAGGAGCGATGTCGGAAGATACTACTCCTAATTTTATGCTAAAAAATATATTGGAATTTAATGAAGGAACAACGAGTTTTGTGCAGGATAGAAAAAATAATAAAGCTAATTTTTTCATCGCATTACTAACTTTTCTGTTTTATAAAAGAATCAATTAATTTTTATAATTTTTTTAGATGAGAGTTCGTTAATTCTATCATCATTGAAAGAATATCTATTTAAAATTTCGTAGGTATGCTGCCCTAATTCCGGGGAATTAGTCTTTATATAAATTTTGTTCCTTTTGAATTGCAACGGAAAATTGGGAATTTTAATTAATCCCAGTTTATTATCGTTAATTTCAATAACAAGTTGATCTTTAACGGATAAAGGATCCTCAAATACTTCTTTTATGGTTAAAATAGGGGAAACACAAGTATTAGGATTTTGAAAAAGAAATTCTAATTCTTTTAAGTTTCGTGATTGAAAATAATTTTTTAATTCCTGCTTTACAAAATTAAAATTTTTTTTGAGAGCTTCTTCCCATAAATCTTCTCTTTGAATTTGTTTTAGGAAGATATGGAAAAATTGTCCTTCCAAGGCAGCCACTACTATATAACGATTATCTTTTGTTTCATATATTTGATAATTGGGTAATAGACCACTTAAATATGTTTGATTTCTAATAGGATTTTGATGGTTTGCAAGATAATCGCCAATACTCAAAATTGCTACAGATAAAGAAGCTTGATGCATACTAATATGAATATAATCACCACGATTTGATTTTGTTCTTGCATAAAGAGCTGTCAGAATTCCAATCAAAGCATGGAGACTGCCGCCCAGAATATCAGCAATCTGGATTGCGGGCAGTACTGGCTTATTCTCTCCAATTAAATCTAAAACTCCTGAAAAAGATAAATAATTCGCATCATGACCTGCAAAATCTTTTCGACTGTTTTCTCCATATCCAGAAATAGAACAATATATGATTTCAGGATTGATTTTATTAACTTCTTCGTAACCTAGTCCTATTTCTTCCATCATACCCGGCCGGAAACCTTCAAGGAAAATGTCAAAATGAGGAATCAATTTTTTTATTATCTCTACTCCTTCTTTCTTTTTATAATTTATAGCAATTGATTTTTTATTTCGGTTCAATAAATAATGATAAGTTGTAATTTCTGAATTCGGGAAAAAAGGTCCCATCTTTCTAATTCCATCGAAAGCTATAGGATGTTCTACTTTAACAACTTCAGCACCAAGATCTGCTAAATACAAACTACAAAAAGGACCTGGCAATAAATAAGTGAAATCTAAAACTTTTATATCTGATAATATTCCTTGGTTTCCCATAATAAATCCTAAATAAAAATTTTTTTGATTTATAAATCAATAATTTTTTGATTTTTATAAAAATACGAATTGTAAATTTATCCTGGCAGTTATTTAATCATAGATAGATTTAAATATTTCGCATTAATTAAAGTTTTATAAATTCTATTATTTATTGGTTTTGTTGAATCAATTTTTTCTGGATTTCCAAAATAGCTTTTCCTTCAGGTGTAGAAATGAAATAATAAAACCATGTATAGTATAGTCCAAGGATTAAAAAACCAATTCCTGCAATTCTTAAAGCGTAAATTCTATAGGGAGTTTGTTCTGTTATGAAATTTTTATGGATGATTCTAAAAGACATCAATAAAAGATATATTCCTATTCCTAAATAGACTAGAATAAAAAACATAAGACAATTATTTTTATAGAATATGTACATCAAGCATAAGCTTGATGTAGAGTTCTGTTAGGCGTGTTTTTTGAAATATTCTTTTGAACCATTTACATCAGCTTTCATCGTAGATTTTCCTTCGTCCCAGTTTGCAGGACAAACTTCACCTGGGTGTTCTTCTACAACTTTATCTGCTTTAACCAATCTCAATACTTCCTGTACATTTCTTCCTACATTGTTGTTGTTCACAATAGAAATTTTTAGTACTCCTTCCGGGTCGATAATAAATACTCCTCTTAAAGAAACACCTGCCTTTTCAATCAATACATTATATTTTCGAGATATTTCTTTTGTGATATCTGAAATTAATGGGAATTTAATATCTCCAATACCTCCTTCTTTTCGAGGCGTGTTAATCCATGCTAAATGGCTATATTTGCTATCCACACTTATGCCTAAAACCTCAGCCCCGACTTTCTGAAATTCTTCGTAAAGATCATCAAAAGCCGTAATTTCAGTAGGGCATACAAAAGTAAAATCTAATGGGTAAAAAAATAAAACCACATATTTACCCCTGTAGTCTGATAAAGAAATAGTTTTAAATTGTCTTCTCACAACCGCTTCTGCTGTAAATTCTGGAGCTTTGTCTCCTACCTGTAAACATTCTTTTTGCATAGTTATTCTCCTTTTTGATATTAGTCTCATTCTAAAATTTAAATAATTCTAATTAATAAGAAAAAAAGGAGGAGGCAACTTTTTTATAGTTTATTCTTTATTTTTTCTTTTGCATAGAGAGCAACTCCCAATACACCTGCATAATCCCCCAAACGGGATAGCTTTAAAGTAGGAGGCTCCACAATGGTATGTTTTTCCATATATTTGTATATATTGGGAAGTATATATTCTCCAAGAGATTCCATTATTCCACCACCAAGGATTACAATTTCTGGATTTAAAAGGTTAGCTGCTTGACTTATAGCAACCCCTAAATGGTAAGAGTAATATTTTTCAAGTAATTTCCTTGTAAATCGATCTCTCTTTTTGTATGCTTTTTTCAAAGTTGCTGACTTTATGGGGGTTTTTGATAAATCGTAATCAATGAGATTTCTTAATAAAGTAGGCTTGTTTTTTATAAAATATCTTTGAATTTTTGCATTTAAAGCCCACTTGCCAATATAAGCTTCCAGACAACCTCTTTTTCCACACTGGCATTTTTTTCCTTTTTTTCGAATTACCATATGGCCAACTTCACCAGCAGATCCCTTTGAACCTAAAATCAATTTTCCATTTATGTAAACTCCACCCCCAATGCCGGTTCCACAAAAATAAGCTACTGCTGAATTGGGCTTAGGATCGAAAAAGTGAAGTTCTCCATAAAATCCTGCATTTACATCATTCATCAAAACTATTTTTTCTTTAAGTTGTTCAGGTAATTCTAAATCTTTAATTAAATGAACATTTTTCCATTCGAGGTTAGGAGCCAGATGAACGATTTGTTCATCTTCACTTACAATACCAGGAACACCAAGTCCAATGGCTTCAATTTCATAATTTTTTTCTTTTAAGAAATCTATAATTTTTGTAATTAATTGAGAAATTTTTTGAGTTACATAGTGATATCCATTTCTTGCTTCTGTATCAATTTTTTCTTCGTATAAACTTTCTAATTTTTCTGAATCATAAGCAACTGTGAATATGTTACTTCCGCCAAGATCAATACCAATAATGGTATTCATTTCATCTCCTTTACATTTTTTATTTTACAAATTTATAAATTTTTTTATATTTTTGTTGAATCAGGATAAAACAACTCATTTTCAATAATCTCACAAAAAATATGACCAATCATTATGTGAGATTCTTGAATCCTGGCAGTATCATATGATGGTACACAAACATAAGAGTCAATATAGTTATGATATTCTTTAAGGATTTTTCCCCCGTTTCCACCTGTAAGAAAGATAATTTTCAGTTTTTTTTCGAAGGCTTTTTCTATCGCCTTTATGATATTTAGAGAATTGCCTGAGGTGCTGATAGCTACTAGAACATCACCCTCATTACCAATTCCTTCAATTTGTCTTGAGAAAATAAACTCAAAACCGTAATCATTTCCACAGGCAGTAAGCACACTTGTGTCAGTAGATAATGAAATAGCAGGCAATGCGGATCTTTCATTGCTGCTTCTAAATCGAATTATTAATTCAGCGGCAATGTGTTGTGCATCAGCTGCAGACCCTCCATTCCCACATAAAAGTATCTTTTTATTGTTTTTCAATGCATTTACAAGAATTTTTGAACTTCGTTCAATATTTTCAATTATAGAAGATTGTAATAATTTTGTTTTTGTTTCAATAGAGTTATTAATATGTTCTTGAATTTGAACTTTCATTTAGGCAAATAAAATATTTCTTTTCTTTTTAGCAATAATAAAAAAATCATAATTAATGCACTATAAAAGTGAATTTGAATATATTCTCTATTACATTTTAAAAAAAGCCACACCTGATGAAATTGCTGGAATTGAAATGGCAATAGAGAAAAGAAAAAAAAATCAACCTCTTTCTTTAAAGGATCTCGATTTCGAAGAATTAGCAAAACAAATAAGTTCTCAGGTTTCAGGTTCTTTTCATATCGATGTCAAAGCTATGGCAAGAAGAATTGTTGCCAACCTGATACTAGAAAAAGAACCAAATATTAGTGAAGAACATTTAGAAAAACTTCTTGAATATTATGTTCCCTCAGAAAAAAAAACTAAGATTCCTAGGGAAATATTACTGGTTATGATTGAACATTTTTTGAATTATTCGTTGGGGAAAATGCCCAAGAAATTAATTGATGAATTAAATCAAACCTCTCCCCAATGGTATGAAAAATACTGGAATGCATTTCCTTATCAAATTCGAAGTCTTATTGCAGAGCTGCTAAAAGCAAACATTGATTCAGAAGATTTCTGGCAAAGGTTGAATAAAATTATGGAGAATTATTAAATAAAAGTTATGGACTTAAAAAAATCCTAAAAAATTTTTTACCTTAATTATGATAGATCCAATTGATTTGCGAAAAGGAATGGTAATTAAAATAGATGGTGAGCTTTATACAGTAACTTTTTCTCAATTTGTAAACCCCGGTAAGGGAAGTGCATTTGTAAGAACTAAATTAAAAAATCTAAAAAAAGGAAATGTTATAGAAAGAACAATTAAATCTGCTGAAAAAGTAGAGGATGTTGAATTAGATAAGAGATATATGAATTATCTCTATAGGGAAGGTGATCAAATGGTTCTAATGGATATAAATGATTATGAACAAATTTCAGTTCCTGCATCCCTTTTTGAAGATATTATCGATTTTATAAAAGAAGAAATGCAATTTGAAGTTTACTTTTATGAAAACCAACCTGTCAGTATCTCACCACCAAATTTTGTAGATTTAGAAGTTACTTATGCAGAAGGTGGTTTAAAAGGAGATACAGTAGGAACAGCATGGAAAAAAGTGAAAGTAGAAACGGGTGGAGAAATTTCAGTTCCTATTCACATTAAGCAGGGTGATATTATTCGTATTGATTTAAGAGATATATCCTTTGTAGAAAGAGTAAATAAATAGAGGTTTATATGACATTAATACAAAAATTGCTGGAAGAAAAAAATCAAAAAATATTTTTACAAATGGGGGGGCAAGGTTCACCATGGTATAGAGAATTAAAAAAATTATATGATTCAAAATCTTTAGAAAAATTTTTTGATACTTGTTTTAATGCTATTGATGAACTAAGAGAATTAACCCAGCATTCAGTTGCTACTCCACAGGGTTTACGTCCAAGAGAGTGGTTAGAAAATGAATCTACAGTTCCTTCTGAAGATTATTTATCTATTGCAGGAGTTTCTCTTGTAATGATTCAAATGACACAGCTAGCTTATTTCGAGCAATTCAGATTAAAATACCCATATTCAAAAATAAAAAATATAATAGGTGGTGCATCAGGTCATAGTCAGGGACTAATTTCAATGACATTAGCAGCACTTGGATTAGAAGGTGAAGAATATTATGAAGCACTTCGTTTATATATGAAGTATATTGTATACTTAGCTCTTCGCGCACAGGAAGTGTTTCCTGAATTAAATCCATCAAAAGAAGAACTAGAATTAGCTGAACATTTAGGATTAAAAGATCCTTCGCCAATGGTAGCTGTTTTAGGTAACAATCATAAAATTTTTGAGGAACTGGTTGAAATAATCAATACTAAACTGCCAGAAAATGAAAAAATATATATTGGATTATATAATACACCTACCAATAGAGTTTTATCTTCCGAAAGAAAGTCATTATTATTATTTTATAAAGAAAATAAAGAATTTCTCGAAAGTAATAAGATTAAATATATTTTTTTGAAAACAACCTGTCCTTTTCACAGTCCTTATATGGAACAGGCAATTAATAAAGTTCTGGAAGATATGAACAAAGAAAACTTCTCATATGATATGAAAGATTTAAAATTTCCTGTTTATACTTTTTCAAATGGTCAGGATTATAATTCATTAAATAATTTGTTAGCTGTTATGACTCGCGATTTGCTGGTAAGTACATTATACTGGAATAAGGTAATACAAAATATAAAAGATAGACAAAATGAAATTGCATTTATAATCGATTTTGGTCCAGGAAAAACCAGTCAGAGATTAACTCAAGAAATCTTAGAAGATTTAAATTTAGAAAAATCTATATATGCTATGGCTAATCCAAAGGAAAGTTCCATAATTTTATAAAATAGATGAAAATTTGTATTTTTCTTGGATCCAGAACAGGAAATAATCCTTTATTTGGAAGAAAGATTGGTGAATTGTGCGAAGAGATAAAAAAAAGGAAATTCAGTATTGTTTATGGAGGAGGCGATATTGGTTTAATGGGATTGCTTGCAAAAACAGCATTAAAATTTAAAATTCCAATTACTGGTGTCATACCAGAATTTTTAAAAAAAAGAGAAATATTTTCCAAAGAAATTTCAAATATTATTGAGGTGAAAACTCTTTAAGAAAGAAAAGAAAAAATGATGGAACTTTCAGATGCTTTTCTTATATTCCCTGGGGGAATTGGTACATTAAATGAGTTATTTGAAGTATTGACGACTAGAGAATTAGGAATTCATAATAAACCTATTGCTGTTTTAAATACTGCAGATTATTTTCAAACATTTAAGAAATTTTTAATAGAAATAGTTCGAGAAGGTTTTTATGATCTGGAAAGTTTTAATGATATTATATTTGATTCTTCAATTCCTAATATATTTGATCAAATTGTAAAATACTATAGCTAAATTATTTTTAGAAAAATTGGATATTTATTGAATTTGGGAGAAAGAGATTTATATCATAACTATTCTTTTATAATTTATTTTTATTTAATATTTTGATTTTATCTCATGTATAAATTTAAAAA
>FWPU01005281.1_pt1 | contig 28358 bp, 24 predicted proteins | sample 2228361 | NCBI WGS metagenome assembly FWPU01 (sample SAMEA103939777, study PRJEB20133) | metagenome
GCACTTTTAATTCACAATAATGAAATTGTTGGTGCTTTTTTTAAAAGTGGGAAATATAACCCTTATAATTTGCTAAAAGAATTCAGTAAAAAAAATTATGATAAAGAAGAAATAAAAGGCAATTTTATTAATACACCTTTCAAATTGATTTCTGAATTTAATACAATTTTGAATGAATATTTATACTCAATAAAATCAGAATATAAAAGAATAAGAAAAAACCTTTATTCTACTTCAAAAATTTCAAAAAATATAGAAGTTGACATAGAGGAAGGCATTGTCATAATTGGGGAAAATGTTAAAATAGAGCCTTTTTCATTTATAAAGGGTCCGGTATTCATAGGAGATGGAACAACAATAAAATCAGGAACAAAAATTTATTCTTCCTATATAGGACCTGTATGTAGAATCGGTGGAGAAATTGATTCTTCGGTATTCATAGGGTACTCAAATAAGGCACATGAGGGATTTATAGGACACTCGTTAATCGGTGAATGGATAAATCTTGGTGCAATGACAACAAACTCTGATTTAAAAAACAACTATTCCGAAGTCCGTATCAAGATAAAAAATGAAACAATTTCTACCGGAACAATAAAATTTGGGGCAATAATAGGAGACCATGTCAAAACAGGCATAGGAACACTAATACCTACAGGAGCTTACATAGACATTTTTTCAAATATCTTTTCAGGAGGTAATTTGTGCCCAAAGTATTTGCCTCCTTTTTCATGGGTATCAGAAGAAAAAACTGAAGTTCATAAACTTGAAAAGGCACTGGAAACCGCAAGAAGAATGATGAAAAGAAGAAATTTAAAAATGAATATAGAATACGAAAAAAGAATAAAGCAAATTTTTAAAGAGGAAATTGAAAAGAAATAAAGTTTCCTTTATAATTTCCATTTAAAATTTTTTGGAGGATTTTTATGAAAAAATTTACAGGAATAATCGTGGTAATGAGCATCATGTTTCATGCATGTAAGAAAACAGAACAGTATGGAAAAACACCGCTTGCAAAGGTAGGAAACATCATAATAACAGAGGAAGAATTAAAATCACAGCTCCCTGAGCTTGCCTCACAGTTTATGGGGGAAAAACAAAAATCACAAATTCTCAACTTCGGGATAGAAGCAACTGTATTCTATCTTGCTGCAAAAGATGAAGGTCTTCTTGAGGACCAGCATCTCAAAGATAAAATAAGGTGGATGGAAAGGCTTCTGATTGCAGATGAATATTTAAAAAGAAAAGTTCAGTCAGATATAACAGTTACGCAGAAAGAAGTTGAAGATTTTTACAAACAATATGAGAGTGAATTTCAGAAGCAAATTGATATTGCCTATGTTATAGGTAAAAGAAAAGAAGATGTTGAAGAAGCAAGAAAAAGAATGCTACGAATCACTCCTGTAAGGGCAATTACGGAATTTCAGAAAAATCCAGATTTGGCTGCTGACATACTACAGGGAGTCAATCTTGGAGGCTTAAGAATATATCCCGGTTTACCTCAGGAGATGATAGATGCCATATTTTCTTTAAAAGTAGGAGAGGTAAGTGAAATAATCCAAATACCGCCAGATCAATACGGATTCATAAGAATACTTGACGAAACAAAAGCAAAAGTAACAGAAGAAGAAGTGATGGAAAACATAAAATCTTTCATTCTTGTTCAAAAGGCACAGATAAGAAAAGATTCTATTTTTAATGTTTTAAAGAAAAAATACAAAGTTGAAATTTTAAATAAATAGGAGGAATTATGGAAATTAAAAAAGTTGGTGTCATAGGCGCGGGAATAATGGGAAATGGAATTGCCCATGTTTTTGCCCTAAAAGGCTACGATGTTTTATTAAGTGATGTGAGTGAAGAAATTTTACAAAAGGCTCTCGGAATAATATCCAAAAATATGGACAGACAGATAAAAAAAGAGATAATAAAACCCGAAGACAAGGAAAATGCTCTGAAACGGATTAAAACAACCACTCAACTTTCTGAATTTAAAGATTGTGATATGGTGATTGAAGCAGTAATAGAAGATGCAAAGATAAAGACAGAGGTCTTTCAGAAACTTAATGAAATAGTGAAATCCGATGCCATATTTGCCTCAAACACCTCATCAATCTCAATAACCTTTCTTGCAGCTCATGCAAAAAGACCAGAAAAATTCATAGGGATGCATTTTTTCAATCCTGTGCCTGTAATGAAACTCGTTGAAATGGTGAGGGGAGAGAGAACCTCTGATGAAATTGTAAAACTTGCCCTTGCCCTTGCTAAAAAACTTGATAAAGAACCTGTTGTGGTAAATGATTTTCCAGGTTTTGTTTCAAATAGAGTTTTAATGCCAATGATAAATGAAGCGATTTATTGTCTTATGGAAGGTGTTGCAGAAAAAGAAGCAATAGATAGTGTTATGAAACTGGGCATGAACCATCCAATGGGTCCTTTGGCACTTGCAGATTTAATTGGTCTAGATGTGTGCCTTCACATAATGAATGTTTTGCACAAAGAACTTGGAGACCCAAAATACAGACCCTGCCCCCTGTTAAAGAAAATGGTTTCAGCAGGATTCCTGGGCAGAAAGACAGGAAGAGGATTCTATGAATATGCTAAGTAATATATGTAAAATTGAAAGATTAACCATTAACTATTCACAATTAACAATAAACAAATTTGGAAAGGTTTAACTTGGGGCGGATAGCTCAGCAGGTGAGAGCATCGGCTTCACATGCCGGGGGCCGCAGGTTCAAGTCCTGCTCCGCCCATTTTTAAGCAAGTGAAAAATATAAGATTAAAATATATTTTTTTTCTTGCCTTTCCTCTTATTCTTAATTCTCAAATAGGTCCAACAAAAGGATTAAGAAAAAACCCATCAGAAGTGTTTGCTTTAAAAAATGCAAAAATAATTGTGAATTCTGAAAAAACAATTGAAAACGGAACAATAATTATAAGAAACGGGATAATTGAAAATGTGGGAAAAAACATTAAAATACCTTCTGATGCCCATGTAATTGATTGTTCAGAAAAATGGATTTATCCGGGATTTACAGAACCCTATCTTGTATATAAAGAAGAAAAGGAGAGAAAACCAAGTATGGCTTCTTACATAGGTCCTGAAACAGTCAAAAAAGAAGAAAAAGGCACAGGATACTGGAATCCAGAAGTTCACCCTGAAAAAGATATAACAGATGTAGTATCCATAGATGATAATTTACTCAAGAAATACCACGAGAGCGGTTTTACCACAGCAGTTTTTGTTGCGGATGAAGGTATATTTAAAGGAAAGAGTGCTCTGCTCTCTTTAAAACACGGGAAACTATCAGAAAACCTGATTAAAAAAGACTTGTTTCAGCATATAGAATTTTATTACCATAAAAGAGGCAACGAATATCCAAATTCCCTTATGGGTTCAATTGCCCTTGTAAGGCAAACTTTTTACGATGCAATATGGCATAAAAATATATGGGATTACTATATAAAACATAGAGAGATAAAAAAACCTCCCTTTATAAAATCTCTTGAATCATTAGAATCTCTCTTATATAAAAAACAAAAAGTTGTTTTTAATACTGATGAGGACCTGGATATATACAATGTTATAAGACTCACAAAAGAATTCAATTTAAACTCAATCATAAGGGGCTCTGGTTATGAGTACCGACAGATTGAAATTTTAAAGAAGGAGAAATTACCAATAATTCTTCCTTTGAATTTTCCTGAAAAACTTGATTTGGAAAACCCTGAAGAGGCAGTGGATATAACCTTGGAAGAAATGAAACACTGGGAATATGCTCCTTTTAATCCCAAAAAACTGTGGGAAAATAAGATTGATTTTGCATTCACAACATATGGTTTAAAAGATACAAAAAGTTTTCTCAATAATTTAAAAGAAGCTATAAAAAGAGGATTACCTGAAAACTATGCACTAAAAGCACTGACAGAAATACCTGCAAAGCTCATTGGTGTTTATGACATTCTTGGAAGTGTTGAAAAAGGAAAACTTGCTAATCTTATTATTACTGATGGCAATATATTTGAAGATGGTGAAATATGGGAATTATGGATTGATGGAGAAAATTACAGAATAAAAGAAGAACTTTATGTAAAGCCACAGGGGAAATGGGAAATAACATTCTATTTCCCTGAAAAAGAATTTAAAGCCGAGCTTGAAATTAAAGGAGACTTTGAAAAATTAAAAGGAGATATTCTGTTTGATAAAGAGAAAATTTCCTTAAAAGATATAAAAATAAGTTTAAGACATTTAGAAATAAATTTGGAATCAGACAAAATAGGCTATCCGGGAATAACCTTTTTTTCAGGTATTGTGGTTAAAGGAACCTTTAAAGGTAAAGGGATTCTTCCTGATGGTAGAGAATTCAAGTAAAAGATAAAACAGGGAAAAAGAGAAAAAAATAAAGAAGTCTATGAAGAACCAAAATTGCTTTCACCTCCGGGTGAATTTGGAAGAGAAGGCTTTAAAGGAGAGGCAGAATATATTCTTATAAAAAATGCTAAAATATGGACATGTTCTGAAAAAGGCTTTCTTGAAGGATATGATATTTTGATCAAAAAAGGGAAATTTTATAAAATAGGAAAAAATATAAAGGCACCCAGAAATTCAGCTGTAATAGATGTAAATGGAACCCACATAACGCCTGGCATAATAGACCCTCATTCTCACATAGCAATCAGAGGAAGTAATAATGAAACAGGGGACTTGATAACCTCTGAAGTTCGTGTAGAAGATGTTTTAGACCCTTATGACATCTCTATATACAGACTACTTGCAGGTGGTGTAACAATTTCAAGCATCCTTCATGGTTCTGCAAATCCTATAGGCGGTCAGAATGTAACAATAAAACATAAATGGGGAATTAAAGACCCGAGAGAACTTATATTTAAAAAGGCAATACCAACACTAAAATTTGCTCTTGGAGAAAACCCAACACAGATAGGTTATGGAACTCAGAACCCAAGATTTCCACAGACAAGAATGGGGGTTGAACAAATAATAAAAGATAAATTCAGGGAAGCTATTGATTATGAATTTGAGAAGAAAAAAGCAAAATATCCTGTAAGAAAAAATCTTGAAATTGAACCAATACTTGAGGTTCTTGAGAATAAAAGAATGTCCTATGTCCATGCATACAGGGCTGATGAAATGCTTATGTTTTTAAATCTTGCAAAAGAATTTGGAATTAAAAAGGTTTCCTTTCAGCATGCCCTTGAAGCCTATAAAATAGCAGATAAGTTAAAAGAGCTTGACGCATACGCAACTGTTTTTGCAGACTTATGGGCTTATAAGTTTGAAGCTTATGATGGAATACCTTATAATGCTGCAATGCTTGATAAAGCAGGTATAACAGTATCTCTGCATTCAGATTTCAGTGAAATTGCAAGGAGATTAAATACAGAGGCTGCAAAGACTATGAAATACGGAGGATTATCAGAAGAGTCTGCTTTAAAACTCATAACTATTAACCCTGCAATCCAGCTCGGAATAGATAAATGGGTTGGCTCAATTGAAGAAGGCAAAGATGCTGATTTTGTTATATGGGACGGTCACCCTCTTTCTGTTTACACTAAAGTTCTTGAAACCTGGATTGAAGGTGTGAAATATTTTGATAGGGATGAAGATTTAATAATAAGGGAAAGAGATAAAAAGGAAAGAACAAGACTTATCCAGAAATATTTAGAAGAAAAAAAGAAAACAAAAATGCCCTTTAAATTCCCTCATTAAAAGGAGAAATGAAAAGGATAATTTTAATTATTTTAACTGGAATATATATAGTATTTGCATCTTTTCAGATTCCAGCAAAGCCTCAGAAAAAACCAATCGCCCTTATGGGTGGAACGATTCACACAATCACAAAAGGGATAATCCAGAATGGAACAGTTTTATTTGAAAATGGAAAAATCAAAGGAGTTGGCAAAAATGTAAAAATTCCTGAAAATGCTGAAATAATAAATATAGAAGGGAAACATGTTTATCCAGGAATAATAGATGCAAACTCTTTAATTGGACTCGTTGAGATATCCACAATAAAAGAAACACAGGACATAAAAGAAATAGGTGACTTTAATCCAAACATAAAACCCGAGATAGCAATAAACATGGAAAGCGAATTAATACCTGTAAACAGAGCAAATGGAATACTCCTTTCCCTGGTTATCCCTCAGGGAGGAATAATTTCAGGTTCATCTGCACTTATAGAACTTGACGGATGGACATGGGAGGATGCAACAATTAAATCCCCTGTTGGGATTCATCTAAGATGGCCATCATTAAAACCATTTTTCTACTATTTTGGTTCTGTTCCAGAAGAACCAAAAGAAATACTTCAAAAAAAGTATAAGGAAAAAATATTTGAAATAATTAAATTTTTTGAAGAATCAAAAGGTTATTTAAAATTAAAAAACTCAGGCAGATTTTATAAAAAGGATGAAAGATACGAGGCAATGGAGCCCCTCTTGAAAAAGGAAATCCCTTTGTTCATTCATGCAGATGAATTAAGCCAGATAAAGGATGCAATAGATTTCTGCACAGAATTTGATTTAGAAATGGTTCTTGTCGGAGGATATGATTCATGGAAAGTAGCAGAATTACTCAAAGAAAAAGATATACCTGTTATAATTACAGGTATCCATGTAATGCCCAGAAGAAAATACGAAGGTTATGACGAACCTTTTACATTACCCTATAAATTATACAAAGCAGGTATAAAGTTCTGTATAGCAAATTCAGGAAATGCATTCAGCACAATGAATGCAAGAAACTTACCCTACAAGTCAGCAAATGCAATTCCCTTTGGACTTCCAGAAAAAGAAGCCTTGAAAGCAATAACACTCTACCCTGCTGAAATACTTGGAGTATCTAATAAACTTGGCAGTATAGAAAAGGGTAAAGATGCAACCTTAATAATTACTGATGGAAATATACTGAAGATAAAAACAAATGTTTTAATGGCTTTTATAAGAGGGAAAAAAATAGATTTAGAAAATAAACATAAAATGCTTTACGAGAAATATAAATTGAAAATGTCAGATTAAAACAGGGGATGATTCCAAAATTAACTTTTAATACCTTATATATACTCATCTTGACCTGTAGCCTTCTCACATTCTACAAAAAATAAAACTCATGCCATCACATATATAAATACTTTCTTCATTTTCCCTATTTCATAAACTACCTTTCTGATTATAATCCCTTTTGCAATTTGAATTCAATTTCTCTATAATTTAAAGATGGAATTATTTTTTAAATTAGGAGTCATCCTTTTAATCGCTATACCATTGGGACATCTTTTTTTAAAATTAAAACTCCCTAAAATTCTCGGTTACATGGCAGGAGGCATAATTCTTGGTCCTTACATTGTAAAGATTCTTGACCATAATTTTTTGAATTTCCTTGAACCTTTTAATGTTTTCGCACTCTCATACCTTATCTTTCTTGTCGGCACAAAAATCAAGATTGAAAACTTGAAAGGGAATATCAAGATTGTTCTCTTTTCTTTTGTTTTGCAACTACTTTTTACTGTAACAGGTTTCACTCTTATATTCTTTTTCTTTTTCAAAAACATTTTTCTTTCATTTTTTCTTGGCATAATTGCTTTAACAATTGCACCCGCCTCAACAATTGCTGTAATAGATGAGCTTGATGCCGAAGGAACTGTTACCGAAAATATTATAACTCTTGTTGCATTAAACAACCTTTTAATAATACTTCTATTTTCCCTTTTAGTATCTCCCATTATTTTAAAAAATGTTCCGAATATTTTGAATCATATATATTTTTCTTTCCTCAGGTTCGTAAGTTCAATTATTCTTGGTATTACATTTGGATTTATCCTGAGCTATCTTGAAGCAAAGGCTGAAAGCTCTCTAACACTCACATTTTCAGCAATAGGTATGGTTCTTTTTCTATTTGGAATACTTGAATATTTCAAACTCTCTCCCTATGTGGGAGCCCTTTTTCTTGGCTTTGTTGTTACAAATGCTTCAATAAAGCATAAAAAAGTCCTAAAGGAATTGGAATTTTTTGACCACATTATATACATACTTTTTTTCTTTATAGCAGGTGCAAGTATGCACATCGATATTTTAATAAAGATGCTTCCATGGGTTTTGCTTTATGTTATTTTAAGGGGTCTGGGTGAATTTTTTGGTGCCTATTTGGGTAGTATAAAAGGAGGATTTGAAAAAGAAGAGGCAAAGTGCTTTGGTCTTGGAATTTTAACACAGGCAGGACTTGCAACCGGATTCGCACTGATACTGGGTAATTATGGAAATGAGGGCAAATTCATAATGAACCTGATTCTCGGTTCAATAGTGATTTCAGAGACCGTGGGTGTAATACTTCTTAAAAGAGCACTCATCAACATCGGTGAGGTGAAATTATTCAGAGTTATTGAAGAAGAAACAGAACCAATATTTGATTTTCAATTTCAAACTATTATAAAAGAATTTATAAAACAATTAGGATTTAAACAAAAAGAAAAGACAAGAAAAGAAATACTTGCAAAAGATTTGATGAAAAGAAATTTCTCAAAGGTAAGTATTAATGATAATCTTTCTGAGATAATAAAAGTTTTTGAAAAGGCAAAATGCGGAACAATTCCTGTAACTGACGATAAATATGAGTTTAAGGGAGTCATTAGAATAGAGACCTTAGAAGAAATTGTATATAATAAAACCATCGAGAAATTAATTCTTGCGGATGATATTCTTGAAAAGGACATCCCTGTTATAGAGCCTGATGATAATATGGAAAAAATTGCAGGATTTTTCAGAGAATACGATTTTGATGCTTTACCTGTCTGTCAGAGCAACAAGCTTATTGGTGTAATTGTAAGAAGAGAAATATTGAGGTATGTCTAAAAAAAGGGAAAAACCTATATGTAAAAAACATGGGTCTCGGTTAACCAGAAAGTGTTTTAGATGTAAAAAATCTATATGTAAAAAAGGAACCTTAAATAAATATCATCACTTTTTTTGTTCTAAAAAATGTGCATATTTATGGAAATTAGAACAGAACAAAGGTTTAAACAAATTTTTTCATGAACCTTTGAAAACACCTGTGGGAATGACAATTTTTTACTCTTCCTTTGCAATGCTAACAGGTATTTTTCTCTTTAGTATATTTCAGAGAACCAATTTACCTGTGGAGGAAAAAGTGTACTATATTAAAAAGATACATTCAGATTTGAAAACCAAATCGCTCCTTGATGTTAAAAGAATAATAACTGATGAAAAAATAATCTGTTTAACCTTTGATGGTGGCTCTCATGCAGACAGGGTTGATAGTATAGTAAAAATTTTAAAAAGACAAAATGTATCTGCAACATTTTTTCTAACAGGTGAATTTATAAAAAGGTTCCCTGAAAAAACAAAAAAAATTGCAGAAAATTTTGAGGTAGGAAATCACACATATTCTCATACTCACCTTACAAGCTTTGAAATTAATCAAAGACATAACACCCTCTATAAAATAAACCAGATTAAAATTCTTGAAGAACTTATAAAATGTGAAGAGATTTTTGAAAAACTTACAGGTAAAAAAATGAAAAGAATATGGAGAGCTCCTTATGGTGAAGAAAATTTTGAAATAAAAAAGTGGGCAAATAGAATAGGTTATATTCATATAAGATGGACATACGATATAAAAGACTGGATGAATGAAGATGAAAAAAGATTTATCTCCTTTGACAAAATTTTTAAAGAAATAAGAAGTAAAGATGACCTTAAAGGTTATATATTCCTGATGCATCTCGGCTCGATAGAAAGAAAAGATAATTTTTATGATTTTTTAAAATCGTTCATAAAAGAATTCAAAAAAAGAGGGTATAAAATTCTGAGTGTAACCCATGCTTTGAAATATCATAAAACTTTAATGTAAAATATATATAATATATATATGCGAGAGATATTTCCTGTAATTTTGCTTTTATCACAAATCTTTTCAAAAGAAATTGTTTTTCTCTCAACCCAGCTTGTTCCTGTGCATGAGGCTGAATGGACAAGAAAAGTTATGTTTCCACCTTTTGAAAAAGAAAAAGGAATAAAAGTTTTGTTTCTCGGTGCTGAATAGGGCGAGCTTGCTGATAGATTAACCGCGGAATACATTGTAAATAAAGGTAAAACAGACATAGTAGGCGGGCTTCATGGTGATTTCGCATCACTGCATGAGATTTTTAAAGACCTTAAAAAGGATCTTGAAAAACTTGAAAAATTAAAAGACAGAACATTTATAAAAGGGTTTAAAGAGGCAGGTAACATAAAAGAGAAACAGGTTTATGTGTCCTGGCTTCAGGAAACATATATATTTGCAGTCAACAAAAAGGCTTTTAAATATCTTCCGGAAAATATTGATATATGGTATATCTTCACAGAAATCCTCATATTGCAGGTTGTTACGCTATGCTGATAATCCTGATTTCTTTCTTTATAACAGGTTTTTATATAAAGATTTTAAAAACAGGATATGAAATAACACTATGAATTTAGGGCAAAAAACCATTTTTTATATTCTTATAATGATAATTGCTATGTGGGTTTTAACCCCCATATTTTTTATAACAATTGCATCATTTACACCAAAAGATGAAATATACGCATGGCCAAAACCAATCACTCCATCAAAATTTTTAGCAGAAACATTGATTTTCTTTTTAAAATCTTACGGAATTATCCATTCTCTTCTAAACAGCATAATAGTTGCAATTTAAACACTTTTGATAACTCTTTTTATATCAGCTCCTGTAGGATACACAATAACAAGATTTTAGTTCAAGAGTAAAGGTATCTTCAAAATCGGAATACTTCTTGTAAGGATGTTTCCCATACCTCTACTTGCAATCCCTCTGGCAGTCACTTTCATAAAATGGAAACTTTATGACCCCCTTATAGGTGTCGCATTCGTGCACTCAGCAATGTCTGCTCCTTTTGCAGTCATAATAACATCAGCAATATTTGCAGGTGTGCCAAAGGAATTGGAAGAAGCGGCAATGATTTTAGGATGCAGTAAATTAAAGGCATTTTTAAAAGTAAGCCTGCCCGGACTTGCTGCAACCGCAATGTTCACATTTGTAACATCATGGAACGAAGTCTTTGCCGCAAGCATACTGAGCATCCATTCAAGAACATTGCCCGCACATATATTAACCACTCTGAATGCATCACCCATTTATTTCCGATTTGCGGGTGGTTTTTTTATGATTATTCCTGCAATAATATTTATATTTTTTATGAGAAAATATCTATTCCATATGTGGGGCATAAGAGTGGGTAAATAAAATGGCTGCAGAAATAGAACTTAAAAACATCAAAAAATCTTTTGGAAAGGTAACAGCTGTAAAAAATATGGATTTAGAAATAGAAAGAGGAGAATTTATTGTTCTTTTAGGTCCATCAGGATGTGGTAAGACAACAACTTTAAGGTGCATTGCAGATCTTGAAAAACCCGATGAAGGAAAAATATTAATAAACTGCAAGGATGTTACAAACCTTCCACCCTCAAAAAGAAATCTCTCAATGGTTTTCCAGAACTACGCTGTTTTCCCTCATATGACTGTGAGAAAAAATATTGAGTTTGACCTTAAAATAAAGAAACTTGAAAAACAAGAAATTGGGAAAAAAGTCAAAAAATCAGCAAAACTTTTAAGGATTGATAACCTTCTTGAAAGATATCCATCCGAGCTTTCAGGAAGGCAAAGACAAAGGGTAGCAATAGCAACTCACCCGGAAATTCTGTTATTTGATGAACCCCTTTCAAATCTTGATGCCCTTTTAAGACTTCAGATGCGAGTGGGATTCAAAAAGCTTCACAGAGACACTGAAACAACAACTGTTTATGTAACTCATGACCAGATTGAAGCCCTTTCTCTTGAAGATAGAATTGCAATCATGTTTGATGGCGAAATAGTTCAGGTTGATACACCCAGGAAAATATACGATTTTCCTGCGAGCATAAAAGTGGCTGGATTCATAGGAACTCCACCAATGAACCTTTTAAAGGCAAAAATAGTAGAGGGTAAAATTTCAACAGATGAATTTAAATTAAGACTTAAACAGGATTTAAGAAAACAGGAAACAGGTGAGGTTATCATTGGCGTAAGGGTGGGAAATATAAGGGTTTATAAAAATCCTGATAAAAGTGATTTAAAAGCAGAAGTGATTGTTTCTGAACCGCTTGCAGTGATAACCTTTTAATACTGAGAATTGGCGAAAAAATTTTAAAGGTAATAACTGAGCCTGATTTAACATTTAGAACACAGGAAATAATAAGTATCTCTTTCAATCTTGAAAAAATCAGATTCTTTAACACAGAAACAGAAAAATCAATCAGGGAATAAACAGTAAAATTTCATCTTTAACTTATTGGACTATTCACATCTTTGCGTTTATCTTGTTTCTTAACTTTTTACCCTTCACTCAATGCTTCAAAAACTTTGTAAGAACATAAGGAAGTATACCACCAAATTTAACATACTCTATTTCCATAAATGTATCAAGTCTTAAAATAACTTCAAAAACTTTTTCTGCACCGTTTTTAACTGCTCTGACTTTTAATCTTTTAAGGGGCTTTAAATCCTCTTCAAGTTCCTCAATGTGAAACACTTCATCCCCATTTATCCCTAATTTTTCAGCATTCTCTCCTTCAATGAATTGAAGGGGCAAAACACCCATCTGAGCAAGGTTTGACCTGTGAATCCTCTCAAAACTTTCTGCAATTACTGCTTTTATTCCTAAGAGGTTTGTTCCTTTTGCTGCCCAATCTCTTGAAGAACCGCTCCCATATTCTTTGCCCGCAATAACAATCAGGGGAACATTTTCTTTCTTATATTCCATACATGCATCGTATATAGTCATAACCTTATTCTCAGGAAACTTTAAGGTAAATCCCCCTTCTCTATCTGGAACAAGTTTATTTCTGAGTCTTAGATTTCCAAAGGTCCCCCTTATCATAACCTCATGATTACCTCTTCTTGAACCAAATGTGTTAAAATCAGGAGGTTCTACACCACAAGAAATTAAATACTTTCCTGCAGGTGAATCTTCCTGTATTTTACCAGCAGGTGATATATGGTCAGTTGTTATTGAATCGCCAAGAAAAACTATGCATCTTGCATTCTTTATATCTCTGATTGTTAAAGGTTGCGGACTAAAATCTTCAAAAAATGGAGGGGCTTTTATATATGTTGAAGAAAGGTCAAAATGATATACCTCGCTGGAAGGAATTTCAAGTTTTACCCAATTTTCATCCCCTTCGAAAATTTTTGAATAAGAGGATACAAAATCTTCACTTGATAAAAATTTATTCATAATTTCATTCACCTCCTTTTCAGAAGGATATATATCCTTAAAATAAACAGGATTTCCATTCGGGTCATAAGAGATAGGTTCTTTATAAGGTTCAAAACATATATTACCCGCAATTGCAAAAGCAACAACAAGTGGTGGTGACATTAAAAAGTTCATCTTTACAAGAGGATGAATCCTTGCTTCAAAATTTCTATTTCCAGAAAGACAGGATGCCACAACAAGGTCTTTTTCTTTTATCGCCTTCTCAATCTGAGAAGGTAAAGGACCGGAGTTTCCTATACATGTGGTGCATCCAAAACCAACTATATGAAATCCAAGAGCTTCAAGATAGGGCATAAGCCCTGATTTTTCCATATAATTCTTTACAACTTTTGAGCCAGGAGCAAAACTTGTTTTTATATAAGGCTTTATTCTCAATCCCCTTTCAACCGCTTTTTTCGCAAGCAATCCTGCGGAGAAAAGAAGATAGGGATTTGAGGTATTTGTGCAACTGGTTATTGCAGCAATCACAACAGAGCCATTTCTTAATTCCCAGTGAACATCTTCTCTTTTTATTTCAACAAAATTTTCCTGTTCCTTTAATTCAGGGTGCGCACCCCCCTCTGTTTCCCAGTGCCCAATTAATGATTTATCATAAGTTATTTCCTTACCCATCCCGTCCTTAACAACCTCTTTTACCTTGTATTTCAGTTCAGAAAGTGAAATTCTATCCTGAGGTCTTTTGGGTCCAGCAACACAAGGTTCAATATCAGAAAGGTTTATTTCAAGCACATCAGAATAAAGAATTCCTGAAGAATAGTCCTGAAAAAACATATTTTCTCTTGTATACTTTTCAACAAGTTCCACTATTTCCTTTTTTCTTCCTGTAAATTTCAGGTATTCAATTGTTTTTTCATCAACCGGGAAAAAACCGCATGTTGAACCGTATTCAGGAGACATATTTGCAATAGTTGCTCTATCAAAGGCAGAAAGGATTTTAACACCTTCTCCAAAATATTCAACAAACTTACCCACAACTTTTTTCTCTCTTAACTTCTGAGTTATGTAAAGAACAATATCGGTTGTGCTTACACCCTCTTTTAATTCACCTTTCAATTTAACTCCTATTACTTCGGGTATTTTAAGATATATTGGTTCACCAAGCATAACAGATTCAGCCTCAATACCTCCAACACCCCATCCAAGAACTCCTATTCCATTTATCATTGTAGTATGAGAATCAGTTCCTACGAGTGTATCTGGAAACGAAAGAATTTCTTCATCAACTCTTTTATGTCCTATAACCTCTGCTATATATTCAAGATTAACCTGATGTATTATACCATTACCAGGCGGAACAACTTTAAAATTCTGAAGAGCATTTTGAGCCCATTTCAAAAGCATATATCTTTCACTATTCCTTTCATACTCCTTTTGAATATTTTTAGTAAATGCGTCCGATGTCCCGAAAAAGTCAACCTGAATAGAATGGTCTACTATAAGATGGCAGGGGATATTCGGATTTACCTTTTTTGGGTCACCACCCATCTCTTTCATTTTATTCCTCATTCCAGCAAGATCAACAACTGCAGGGACACCTGTAAAATCCTGAAGTATAACTCTAAAAGGGAAATAAGGAATTTCTAAATCAAATTTCGTTTTTCCATTCCATTTTGAAAAAGACAAAAGCACATTTTCACTTATTTCTTTTCCATCATAATTTCTCAGGACATTTTCAAGCAATACCCTTATCGTAAATGGAATTTTTGAGATATCGGTCTTGAAAGTTTTTTCAAACTCCATAAGGGAAAAGTAGGAAACTTTGCCTAATGACAAATTTAGAGTCCTTTTTACTTCTTTAAATCCTTTCATAACTTTTTTATTTTAAAGATAATCTTATGTCATCTTCAAATTAACAAAGAATTTCTATAGAGGTTCTCTTAAAATCTCCATATTGTAAATTTTTTGATAGATATGGGATTCTACATTAATCTTCTCCGCTCATATAAAAATCTAACTTTGTTTAGTAAAATTTTAGCTAAATTTTTGGTAAGACAACTTGCTTGATTTTAGTCTTTTAGATTTTTAAAGACCGTTATTATTTTTTTAGGTAAAGGTCTATCTCTCTTGTAACTTCTTTTGCAAAATCTTTTAGATTTTTATTGATTACTTCTTTTTGAAATTTTTTTAAAATTTCTGGGGTAGGTTTAAGTTTAACAATCTTTTTATTAATTTCCTTCCCAAATTCCTCTTTATAATTTTTTTTCAAATAAATAAGGATTTTCAGAGCAGTTTCATAAATTTTTTTTATAATAAAACAATCTGCGGAGATAAAAAGTCCATTTTTAATATAATAATAAAGATTGAATTTAATTGCTTTTTTTAAGGAATCATAAATATATTTAATACCCTTATCAGATTCCCTTTTTTGGATTAAAGATTCTCCAAGATTAAGTAGAGCTTGCGTCTCAATTACTGGATCACCTATTTCTTTACTTAATTCAAAGGCTTTTATAGATAGATTTTTGGCCTCTCTATAATTACCTATTTTAAGACTCAAATCAGCGAGAGCAATTAAAGAAAGAGCAATTCCCATCCTGTTTCCTATATCCATCTGTATTTCAAGTGCCTTTTTGTAATATTCCTTTGCCTTTTTATGATCTCCCAGAAATTTGTAATTCCGACCAATATTGTAATAGGTGCGTGCAATACCAAGTCTATTTTCGAGTTTTATTTCCAATTCTAAACTTTTTTTAAGAAACTCATCTGCCTTCTCATAGTCCTTTTTATCTTGAAATAAAAGACCTAAATTACCAAGAGAAAGTGCAATTCCCTTTTTGTAATTAATTTCTTTCCATATTTCAAAACTTTTTTTATACAACTCCTCTGCTATATCATACTTCTGAGTTATCCAATAAACCATCCCCATATTGTTCATAAGACCCGCGATTTCATATCTATCATTCAATTTTTGTGCTATCTTAAGAGCTTTTTTAAGAAATTCTTTTGATTTTGTATATTCTCCAAGATAATGATATATAACCGCCAGATGTTTGTAAACCATTACAATTTCTTTCTCTAAATTGAATTTCTTAAACACCAACAAGCTTTTTTCAAAACATTCCCTGGATTCTTTAAAAAAGCCTATGGATAAATAAAAACCTCCAATTCTCGCAAGTATTTTTGAATATAATAAAAGACCGCTTTTAGTCTGTAAATTTCGCAAAGCACTTTCAGCTATATCAAAAATCAACTTCCCTTCCTGATATCTTGCTTTTTCAATATAAAAAAAGTATAAAGGTTCAATAAATTTTTCTATTTTATCAACAAGTTTGTTTTCAACTGCATATTCCCATGCATATGTTCTCAATTTCTTCTGATAAGGGTTTATCAAAATTCTCTTTCTGCTCAGGTCTTTTCATATATATTTTTCTTTCTTCTACAAAATTACTGTAATAATCTAATTGTTTCTGCTTAATTTTTTTGTATTCGTCCAGATTTTGCTTTAATTTCTCTTCTACATATCTTAGAGTAAGATTGAGCATATTATATCTTGAATTTTCTTTTTTTACAAAAGATTTTTCAATAAGAGATAAAAGCAAATTCATATTCACATTCGCAACTTTCTCTGCTGATTCCCTGGTAAAACCTCCTTTAAACACCGATAAATATCTTAGTGCCCTTTTCTCATTTTCTTTTAAAAGCTTCCAGGAATAATCAAATACCGCCCTCAAACTCCTATGCCTCTCCACTGTATCTCTTAAAGAGGCTGTAAGAAAATCAATGTTTTTTTCTATCTCAAGAGCAATTTCCTTGCAGGACAACACTTTTATCCAAGCAGAAACAATTTCTATTGCAAGAGGTAGCCCATGGACAATCCGGCATATATGATTTATCCAGTATTTATCATCATCAGATGGACTAAAATCAGGTTTTATCCTCAATGCACCATTCATAAAAAGTTTTACACCATCATACTCCTTAAAATCCTCATCCTCCTCTGGATATTCAAGACCCTTTAAAAAATAATTCCATTCACCCTGAATTTTTAAATTCTCCCTTGAGGTAATAAAAAATTTTATTTTTTCTGTATTTTTTAAAATCAGGGACACAATATCTGCTCCTTCAAGAATATGCTCAAAATTGTCCATAATTAAAAGCATATTCTTCTCACTTAGATAGTTTATAATCTGAACAATGGGGTCCTCTCTACTATAAAAATTGAAGCCAATTGAATCAGCGATTTTACCGGAAATAAGTTCCTTTTTATCTAAACCTTCAAGGGAAACTAAAAATACACCATCAGGAAATTTTTCAATCATCTCAGCACCTGCCTGAATAGCAACTCTTGTCTTCCCGGTTCCACCCAAGCCTGTAATCGTTAAAACCCTGCATTCTGGCTTCTTCAAAATATTCATAATTTCTAAAATCTCCTTTTTTCTACCCACAAAAGGAGTTGATTGAATGGGTAAATTGTTAGGATAACGGGACAGAGAATTTAACGGAGGAAACTTTTTAAGAGGAATATCCGAATGAATAAGCTGATATATTTTTTGAAACCCCGAAAGGTCCTTTAATTTGTGAACTCCCATGTCTATTACATGTGTATTTTGAGGAAGACTGAAATTTTCAATTATCTCTTCTGTTACTAAAATCTGACCACCCCATCCTGTTGATAAAATTCTTGCAGTCTTGTTAACATCGGGACCATAATAATCATCTCCCATTTTCCTGGCAAAACCCGCATGCATCGCAATGCGAATTCTCAACCCCTCAATATTTTTCCAGTTTTCCTTAAAAAATCTATTCTGAATTTTAATTGCACATTCTAAAGGATTACCTTTTCTAAAAACCGCAAATATCCCATCACCTGTGTGCTTTACTATTTCACCATTATATTCTTTTATACATTCTCTCAAAATAAGATCATGCTTTTTAAGAGCATCAGCCATGCTATCCTTGAATTTTTCCCATTTCTTTGTTGAACCCTCAATGTCTGTGAAGAAAAATACCAACATACTATTTTTATTATACAGTTTTGCAAGGGTTAAAATCCACAGAAATACGATAAAAGACAGTCCAAATTTGCAATAGAAACCAGAATAACTTATAATTAAAACACTCATAATTTAAGGAGGAAAGAAATGAGAATTAAAGGAGGACCTCTTACACGGAGAAAACACAAAAAAATCAGGAAAATGGCAAGAGGATATTACGGTCAGAAATCAAGCACATTCAAAAAAGCAAACGAACAGGTTCTTAAAAGCCTATCCTATGCCTACAGACATAGAAAAGAGAAAAAAAGAGAATTTAGAAAACTCTGGATTACAAGGATTAATGCTGCCTGTAGAAATCTCGGAATAAAGTATTCTCAGTTTACTCATATCCTGAAAAAATCAAACATAAACATCAACAGGAAAATGCTTGCCTATATTGTTGTGGAAGAACCAGAATCCTTTGAAAAAATTGTGAATCTTGTAAAGAAAAGCCTTGAATAAAAAAGATGGATTTAAAAGAATTAAAAACTTCATTAGAAGAAGAAATAAAATCCTGTTCAAATTTAGAAGATTTAGAAAAGATAAGAATAAAATATCTCGGTAGAAAAGGTTTAATAAAAGAGTATTTCAAAAAACTTAAGGATTTCCCTCCTGATGAAAGAAAATCAGCGGGTAAAATATTGAACGAGATTCAGGAAGAGGTCAAAAATTTTGTTAAAAAAAAGAGTAAAGAATTTGAGAAAAAAAGGAAACCGAGTATAGACCTTTTCATTCCTGGAAGAAAATCCGAGACAGGTTCTTTACACCCGATTTCAATTGTTTTAAAAGAAATAGAGGAAATTTTTGTGAGCATGGGTTTTGAAGTTGTATTAGGTCCTGAAATGGAATCAGACTATCATAATTTTGAGGCACTCAACATACCAAAAGAACACCCTACAAGAGACGAACAGGCATCTTTTTTTGTTGAAGAGGAACTGATTTTGAGAACACACACATCACCTGTTCAGATAAGGGTCATGAAATCAAGAAAACCTCCTGTCCGAATAATAGCACCAGGTAAGGTTTATAGGGTTGACTCTTTTGACCCTTCCCATTCTCCGGTGTTCCATCAACTTGAAGGGCTTTATGTTGATGAAGGAGTTTCCTTTGCTGAACTTAAAGGAACTCTTGAGATCTTTGCAAAAGAATTTTTTGGACCTGATACAGAGATAAAATTTTTACCCTCTTATTTCCCTTTTACAGAACCTTCTGCAGAAGTAGCAATTTCGTGTGCAATATGTAAAAGAAAAGGGTGCTCAACATGCGGTTACACAGGATGGCTGGAAGTTTTAGGATGCGGAATGGTCCATCCCAGGGTCTTTGAGAATGTCGGTTACAACACTGAAAAATACACAGGGTATGCTTTTGGCTTTGGAATAGAAAGAATGGCAATGATAAAATATAAAATTCCTGATATAAGACTTTTTTATGAAAATGATATTGATTTTCTGGAGATTTTTAAATGAAAGTGACTTATAACTGGCTCAAGGAATTTGTAGAATTTGACTATAACTTAGAAAACCTTGCAGAAATTTTGGGTTCTCTGGGAATGAGTGTTGAGGAAATTAAAAAAATTGCATGGGGATTGGAAAACAAATTGAAGGTTGTAAGAATTGAAAAGGTTCAAAAGGTAAAAAATAAAGAGAGCTATATATGTGAAATAAACGATGGAAAAAGAAAAACAACTGTGATCTCAGGTGCATCAAATACAAAAGAAGGAATGCTTACAGTATACGCTCCTCCTGGAACAGAAATAATGGGACAAGTTTTAGGTGTTAGGGAATTTAATGGCATAAAGTCCGAGGGCATGCTTCTTTCTTTTGACGAGATAGGGGTCGGTGAGGAAAAAGAAGGTCTTATAGAACTTGATGAGGAATTTGAAACAGGGGAAGACCCTTTGCCCAGAATGGGTTTGCCTGATGCCGTCCTTGATTTAGAAATAACACCCAACAGACCTGACCTGCTTGGTGTAATTGGGGTAGCAAGAGAAATAGCAGCATACAAAGGAGTTTCATTCTCTCTCCCTCCTGCAGAACCTGATATCAGTCTTGAAATTCCTGAATTTCCAGTTGAAATAAATGACTATGAGATGTGTCCCAGATATACAGGAAGGGTCATTCAGAACATAAAAGTAAATAGAGCACCTGTAAAAATTCAGGTAAGACTCTTGCTTTCCGGTTTAAGACCCATAAATAATGTGGTTGACATTTCAAATATAGTTATGCTTGAAACCGGCCAGCCCCTACATGTCTTTGACCTTGATAAACTACACAAAAAAATAATAGTGAGGAGAACCAGAAAAGGGGAGAAAATACTTTGCCTGGATGGTGTGGAGAGAGAACTTTTAGATGATATTCTTGTTATTGCAGATGCTGAAAGACCTGTAGCAATTGCAGGTATAATAGGTAGTGAAGAAACAAAAGTTAATGAAAACACAAAAAACATCTTTCTTGAAAGCGCCTATTTTGATAACATTTCTATAAGAAAAAGCAGGAAAAAACTGAAAATTGATACAGAAAGTTCCTACAGATTTGAAAGAAAAGCTGACTGGGAAGGTGTGTTATATGCGTCAAAAAGGTCCACCTGTATGTTTGAAGAAATATGCGGAGGTGTATCAGGAATTATAACTGATGTCAAAAAAAGTGAAAAAAAAGAAATCTCGGTATTTTTAAGAGAAGACAGGATTAAAAGAGTTCTTGGAGAAGATATAGGGATCAAACAGGCAAAAGAAATACTTAAGAATCTGGGATTTAAAGTTAAAGATCAGGAAGGAGATAAGATATTCTTTTACATACCATCATTCAGAAGAGATATAGAAATTGAAGAAGATTTAATTGAGGAAATTGCAAGACATTATGGATATGAGAAAATAAAAGGAAAGATAGAAAAGGGGGCGGGGTTTATAGGAACAAAAGATAGAATCAGAGATAAAATACGTGAATTTTTTAAAAATAAAGCTTTTTATGAAAGTATTTCGGTCACTTTCACAGGAGAAAAAGATATTGAATTATCAGGATTGCCACCAGAGAGATTCGTTCCTCTGAAAAACCCTCTTTCCCAAAGGTATTCCTATCTAAGAAGATATATCTTTATATCACTCCTCCACCCTTTTTCAATTAATGTTAACAGGGGTAAAAAATTGATAAAACTTTTTGAAATAGGTCATGTATTTAAAAAAAATAAGGATTATGAAGAAACTGAAAATCTCTGTGTTCTGATGGGTGGTAATATAGAGAAAAACATATTTAAAAAGGAAAGAAAAATAGATTTTTACGACTTAAAGGGGGTTCTTGATGATTTTTTAGACTCTTTCAAGTTAGAGGTTATCTTTAAAACAGAAAACTATCCTTTCTTAAAAACAGGATTCTCAATTCAAAAAAAGGATAAAACAATAGGTTTTGCGGGGATTCTCTCAGAAAAGTATAATAAATTTTTTGACATACCCTATGAAATGGAAGTTTTTGAAATAAACCTCAGTGCAATTAAAATTAAATCTCCTGTTTTTACTGAACTCCCAAAATTCCCTCCCCTTTACAGGGACCTCTCATTCCTTTCTCATCAGGATACAAGTTATAGTGTTCTTGAAGAAGCAATAAATAACTTTAGAGGAGAATATCTTGAGAGGTTTTACCCGATTGATGTATTCTATGGTGAACCTCTGCCAGAGGATATAAAAAACACGACAATAAGGTGTGTTTTCAGAAAAAAACAGGGCACATTAACAGAGGATGAAGTTGAAAAAGAAGTTCAAAATCTATTAAAATATATAGAAGAAAATACCCCGTTTAAATTCAGGAGGTAGAAATGGAAGCAGGAATAATTGAAAAACTGGAAGAAAAAATAAATTTTTTAATAGAAAGAATTAAAACTCTTGAAACTGAGCTTGAGAACTTAAGAAGTGAGAATCAAAATTTAAAAAGAGAAAAGGAGGAAAAAACAAATCTTCTTGAGGAAGCTGAGGAAAAGGTTAAAAATTTGATCCAAAAAATTGAAGCGGTTATAAGATGATTGAAAGAAATATAGATATTCAAATTAAAGGCAAAATTTATAAGTTAAAAACAGATTTAGAAGAAAGAGAAGTAAAAGAAATAGAAAGAATAATTAATGAAACACTTTCTGAATGTGAGAAGTTAATAGACCATCCTGAGGGACCTGAAAAAGTTTATATACTCGCTCTTTTATCCTTAGCAGAGTCTCTTTTAAAAGATAAATACAAAAGAAAAAGATTGGAGGAGAAAATAGAAAGTATAATTAAAAAAATAGAGGAAAGGGTATGAAGGAGGTAAAAAAAATTGATCTTTGGAGAATTTGGAAAAAAAAGAGGGGGACCTCTGGCGTATCGTTTGGCCCCCCGGGACCTTTCAGAGTTTTTCGGACAAGACCACCTGGTGGGAGAAGGAGGACTCCTAAAGAAATTAATAGAGAAAGGTAAAGTGTCTTCTTCTCTATTTTTTGGTCCACCAGGTGCAGGTAAAACATCGCTTGCCCTTATAATTTCTAAAAAAATAAACCTGCCCTTTTTTCACCTGAACGCTTCTGTATCAAGCTCTTCTGATGTCAAAAAAATCATAGAAGAAGCTGACAGGTTTTACAAAAATACAAACAAACCCATAATACTTTTTATAGATGAAATACACAGATTTAACAGGCTCCAGCAGGAGGTTCTTCTACCAACAAGTGAAGCAGGGAAAATAGTGCTTATAGGTTCAACCGTTCTAAACCCATTTTTTGTTATTGATAAAGCACTGCTTTCCCGTTTAAAAATATTTGAATTCAAACCATTGAAAGAAGAAGACATAATATCAATATTAAAAAAAGCTGTTAAGGATGAAGAGAGAGGTTATGGGAAATTTAATTTAAAAATAGATGAAAAAGTTTTTGAAAGCATAGCAATGACAAGCGAAGGTGATGCAAGAAGAGCTTTAAATATACTTGAACTTCTTGTTGATACAAAAGAAGGTGATGATAACATAAGTATAGAAGATTTGAAAAAATTGCCCCTTTATTTTAGATATGACAGAAAAGGAGATGAGCATTACGATACGATATCCGCATTTATAAAGTCGCTGAGAGGGTCTGACCCTGATGCTTCTCTTTACTGGCTTTTTAAAATGATAGAAAGTGGAGAAGACCCAAGATTTATATTCAGGAGAATGCTCATATTTGCATGTGAAGACATAGGTTTAGCAGAGCCCGAAGCAATAAAGATGGCAACAAATTGTGCCTATGCCTTTGAAATGGTGGGAATGCCTGAAGGAGAATTTTTACTTGCATTCCTCACCCTGTTTTTAAGTTTATGCCCAAAATCAAATAGTGTGTTTAGAAGTATGGCAAGAACGAAGAAAATTTTGAAAGAGAAAAGATTTAATGTTCCGATGCATTTAAAAGATAGTCATTATAAAAGTGCAAAAAAGATAGGTAGAGGCGAAGGATATAAATATCCTCACTCAGAACCTAACGCTGTGTATCAGAAATATCTTCCAGAATTTGTAGAAGTTGCAGAAATTATAGGTAAAGGTAAAGAAAAAATTCTCAGACAGAAATTAAAAGAAATAAGAAAAATAAGATGGAGAAAGGAGGTGTGAAATGCAGGTCATATTTTACATTTTATTTTTATTGATTGGTTTTGTTGGAGGCTATTTCCTTGCTAAATATATAATAAATAAAAATCTGGAAAAAAGCAAGAGTAGCGCAAAGGACATAATTGAATCTGCCAGGAAAGAAGCAGATAAATTCAAAAAAGAGTTTCATTTAAAGACAAGGGAAGAAATGCTTAAAGAAAGAACACAGATGGAAAAAGAGTTCATAAGAATGAGAAAAGACTTTGAGAGAAGAGAAAAGGAAATACAGAACAGAGAATATCAGATGGATAAAAAAGCAGAACTCCTTTACAGAAAGGAAGAAGAACTTAAAGCTAAAGAAAAAGAGATTTCAAACAAAGAGAAGGTCTGGAATTTAAAAATGGAAAAGATTAACGAGATTATAAAAGAGGAGACAAAGAAACTTCAGGAAATAGCAGGAATGACAAAGGAGGAGGCAAAAGAACTTCTCCTTAAAAATGTTGAAAAAGAAGCACGAGTTGAATCAGCTCAGATTGTTCACAAAATAAAAGAAGAGGCAAGAGAAAAAGCTGAAAAAGAAGCAGTTAAGATAATAAGCAATGCAATACAGAGAGTGGCTTCCAATGTAGCATCTGAATCCTGCATAACTGTTGTCCCCCTGCCTTCAGAGGAAATGAAAGGAAGAATAATAGGAAGGGAAGGTAGAAATATAAGGACATTTGAATCTGTCACAGGAGTTGAAATAATTGTTGATGACACTCCTGAAGCAGTTATTTTGTCATCTTTTAATCCTTACAAAAGAGAGATAGCAAGAATATCTCTTGAGAAACTTCTTCAGGACGGCAGAATACACCCCGCGAAAATTGAAGAAGTTGTAAATAAAGTTGAAAAAGAAATGGATGAGTATATTAAGGTTCACGGTGAAGAGGTTATCATGGAACTCGGTGTCAGAGGAATGCATCCAGAGCTCTTAAAAATGGTCGGTAAAATGAAGTATAGAACCAGTTATGGACAGAACCTCTTGATTCATTCAAAGGAAGTTGCCTATCTTGCCAGCATTATGGCGGGAGAACTAAAATTAAATGTGGAAATTGCAAAAAGGTGTGCCCTTCTGCATGACATAGGTAAGGTCGCGGAAGCAGACTATGAAGGTCCTCACGCTCTCATAGGCGCCCAGATAGCAAAAAGATACGGTGAATCAGATATAGTATGTAATGCAATCTCTGCTCACCATCAGGATGAAGAAGCAATATCACCATATACCATGATAGTCTCCGCAGCTGATGCGATTTCCGGTGCAAGACCCGGTGCAAGAAGGGAAAGTATCGAAGCGTACATAAAGAGAATAGAAAAACTGGAAGAGATAGCTTCATCTTTCCCTGGCGTTGAGAAAGCCTTTGCCCTTCAAGCAGGAAGGGAAATTAGAATAGTGGTAGAGGCAGGCAGAATAACTGACGCTGAAGCAGATGAACTTGCTAAAAGCGTAACAAATGAAATAGAGGAAAAAATTCAATTTCCCGGGCAAATAAAGGTAACGGTTATAAGGGAGTATAGAGTCACTCAGTATGCAAGATAAGTGGAAAGATAAGATAAAAGGTGTTCCTGAACTTTCAGGAGTTTATATATTTAAAGACAAAAAAGGTGGAATTCTTTACATAGGTAAAGCTAAAAATTTAAAAAAAAGGCTCAGGAATCATACATCAAATACTCAAGTAAACCCGAGATTTAAAAAATTTCTCTCAAGAGTGCAAAACTTTGATTACATGGTTACAGATTCTGAAGCAGAAGCTCTACTTTTAGAAGCAAACCTTATTAAAAAGTATTCCCCAAAATATAATGTTCGTTTAAAAGATGATAAAAAATACCCCTATTTAAAAATCACAGCTTATGAGAAATACCCAAGAATTTTTAAAACAAGAGATATCCGGGAAGACGGGTCTTTGCTATTCGGACCTTTTCACTCTACAAGAGCCTTAATGAAAACTCTAAAGATAGTTTTAAAAATCTTTCCTATAAGGACATGTAAATACAAACTCCCATCAAGGCAAAAAATAAACCCCTGCCTTGAATATTACATAAAAAGGTGTCCTGCACCCTGTGTTCCTGGAATGATAAAAGAAGAAGATTATAAAGAAAATGTAAAAAAACTTGTAGAATTTTTTTCCGGCAAAACTAAAAATATTGAAAAATGGCTTGAAGATGAGATTAGAAAAGCCTCAAATAAAATGGAATTTGAAAAAGCGTCTATTTTAAGGGATAGACTTTATGCTCTCAGGGAAATACACCGCGGATACATAACTCATGTAGCAGAGGAAATATCTCTTGATGTTATAGGGTTTTCAAGAATTGGTAAATATGCAATGTGTCTTCTTTTACCCGTTAGAAGAGGAAGAATACTGGACAAAGAGCCCTATCTTTTTGAGTTACCTCAAGAGGCAAGTAACGATGAGGTAATTCAAGAATTTCTACTTCAATTTTATTCAAAAGGTGTTATAGGCGCAGAAAAAATAATCATCCCCTTTAAAATAAAAGAGAAAAAATTAATCGAAGACATTCTGAAACAGAAAAGAGGGTTAAACATTAAAATTGTTTATAAAATCAAAGGAGAAAGAGAAAAAAAGATACTTGAAATGGCAAAGGAGAATACAAAATTTACCCTTAAAGAAGAACTCTTAAAAAGAGGGGTATTTAAAGAAAGAATACCTTCCTCACTTATAGAAATAAAGGAATTATTTCGCCTTTCAAAAACACCTAAAAGGATAGAAGCTCTTGATATATCACAAACATTCGGTGATGAGAGAGTTGGGGCAATTGTTGTATTTGAAAAGGGAAGACCGAAAAAGAGTGAATACAGGAAATTCAGAATAAAATACACCGAAAGCCACTCTGATGCCCACATGATTTATGAAATTACAAAAAGAAGAATAAAAAGGCTTGTTAACGAAGGGGAAAAACCTCCTGACATTTTTATGATAGACGGTGGAAAACATCAGCTCGCCTTTGCATTAAAAGCTTTCAAAGAAGAAAATCTGCAGGGCACTTGTGTATGTGCTTTTGCAAAAACTTTTGACCAGATATACTTTACTGATGGGAAAATGCTTGTTATTCCAAGAAACAAAAGAAATGCTTTAAAACTCTTAAAACTGATAAGAAAAGAAGCACATAGATTTGCAATAACCTACCATAGAAAGAAAAGAGAAAAGAAAATGAAGAAATCAGTTCTTGATGAAATAGAAGGCATAGGAGAAAAGAAGAAAATAATGCTTTTAAGATATTTTGGTTCTGCTGAAAGGATTTTTTCAGCATCGCCTGATGAAATAAAAAAGGTTAAAGGTATAGGAGAAAAACTTGCAAGGAAAATATACGAAGAAATACATGGAGTTGTATAAATACCTATATACCTCTCCTTATGGTAAAATAAAAATAATTTTAGAAGGAGAAAGGATAAAAAAGATAATCATCGGAAAGTTTAAAAAACACAGAAGATATAAAAACAAAAATCACCCGATTAAAAAAGCTCTTGATATTTATTTCCAGAAAGGAGATGACTCTCTTTTAAAAAAAAGCTCCCTTTCCTGGAAAAACTTAAGTGAAAAACACAAAAAAGTTCTAAAATATCTTCAAAAAAATGTAACAGAAGGAAGAACTATAACTTATGGAGAACTCGCCAGAATTTTCAAAACTTCGCCAAGAACAATCGGTCAAATTATGAAGAAAAACCCTTTTCCAATATTTATTCCTTGTCACAGGGTTATCGGTAAAAAAAATTTGGGGGGATATGCACCTGATTTAAGATGGAAAAAATATCTTCTTGAAATTGAAAAAAGATGATAAAACTTATTTTAATATTTTCCCTCTTTAATGAATATAATTTTTCCCCCTCTCTTTTATCAGGGAACAAATTTTTAACAGAGGGTAAAGCTATAGCCCTTGTTCACGCACCTTCAATACTAAATTCTCAAGGCAAAGAAATAATGTTTTCTTTTGCTTATTCAAATCCTTATTCAATTTCAGGATTAAACTTTCTTGAAGGTGCAATTTCAAAAAATTTTGAAAATTTTAATATGGGAGTGGGTTACAATTACATGGGAATGGACTTTTATAAAGAAATATCCTATGTTCTTGGACTATCTTTTCAAAAGGAGAACATAAATCTCGGCTTCAACTTAAAATATCTTTACCTTTATATAAAAGATACTGTTACAAAAGGCGTTTTCTCTGCTGATGCAGGCATTTCTTTTAATATAATAAAACCACTTAAAATAGGACTTTTCTTTTTGAATTTTAACTCGCCTACCCTGCTTTCAGAAAGAATATATCCTTCAAGTTCTCTATCCTTATGTTTCATGGAAAACAAATTCTTAGAAACATTTTTTGATTTGAATTATGAAGGGGAATTTACATCTTTCAGTCTGGCTCAGAAGTTTTATATATTGAAAAACATAACACTATCAGCAGGGATATGTAATCA